>Ga0208160_1000970_pt1 | contig 12665 bp, 26 predicted proteins | sample CB_VirMetaG_FD_184536 | JGI IMG/M metagenome (GOLD analysis project Ga0208160, IMG submission 184536) | Freshwater to marine saline gradient viral communities from Chesapeake Bay - CB_1504_1 Viral MetaG (SPAdes) (version 4) | ecosystem: Environmental > Aquatic > Marine > Coastal | place: USA... | reverse complement strand
ATTTATTAAACGCTATAAAAAGCGTGCAAAATCACAAAACCGACATGGAACTAGCGCTAATAAAAGAGAGGCTCAATGCACTCACGATCAAACTCAAAACGACGACTGATAAAGCTGAGCTTGCTGACATTGTGCGCAGTCTTAATAATCTCATGTAAAGTTAAAGCGCCAAAGGCAGAGCTTTGCGTGAGCCATTCTAGCGGTGTTCTTATCTGCAATGACCAGAGAAAGAAACCACAAGATTATGAGAGGCTTATAAATCATGGCGATCTTGTAACAAGTCCAGAATCATTTGAGAGAGTAAAAGCGTTTTGTTCAGAACTCGCAGCAAAGTTGGTAAAGTGTGAAAGAAAAAGATAAGGAAGAGCTTCACAATTTTCTACAACTTTGGGCAATCGTTATCATCATGGGACTAGCGCCCATTTGTCTTATCGTTCTTTATACTGAATACTTAAATTAGCAGTTTAAAAAACTGACCTTGAAAAAGTCGAGAGGGCGAGTCGAAGGATTGACGGTAGCCCTCTCTTTTTTATTTGGAGTCTTATGATTAGTTTCAATTTTCCAGTTGATCCAGTTGCAAAGGGAAGGCCTCGCTTTTCTAAAGGGCGAGCATATACGCCACAAAAAACAAGAGACTTTGAGAAACTCATTAATACAATGGCAAAAATCCAATACAGGGGCGAACCACTAAAGGGGCCGTTAAGTGTCGTAATTGTTTTCTTCATAAAAAAACCCAGGTCGGTCAAAAGGGAATACCCCATCGTTAGGCCGGATATCGATAACTTTTTTAAGTCTGCCTTGGACTCCCTTAATGGCGTTGCCTTTGACGACGATTGCCAGGTCATCGAGATCAACGCCTCTAAGAAATACAATGACTTTGGTGGCATCTTTATAGACATTAAGCCTTATTTACATAGCTAAAATCTTGTTATAAAACTCTATTGATTCGGCAAAATCAAAAATAATTAAAAGAGTCCTCCCCAATTAGGATTCTTAATATAACCCCTCAAGGTTTCTAGCCGGATCGCCTTGAGGGGCTTTTTTAAAGGGATTTCAATGAAGAAATATCGCTACGGAAAAGGCTTGTTCACTTACGCTCAAATGGAATTTCTTTTAAAAAGAAAATACGGAATTAGTAAGTATAGAGAAAAATTAGACATCATGACCAGGTTCCCCGTTGGGGATATTTACAAAAGGTCTTGCCTTAAATGCTCAAGAGAGTTCGAGACAATGGGCAAGTTTATGAGAGTATGCGGCTATTGTAAAAAGAGTGAAGAGTGGGCATGGGGGGAAGCGTGATAATTATCAGATTAAGCCCTAGAAAAAATCAAGTTATGTTCTTATCTTTTTTGATAGTGATTGCATCGACTACTTGGTTTGCTTTTCTAATGATGATTATATTTATTGAAGATTTACTAAAGGTGTTGAAATGAAAACAGATTTTATATTTTTACTAATTGGGTTTGCAGCAATCGGATTTGTTTGTCATCTAATCGAATTGCTAATGGGAGTTATGTAATGAGAGACGAGTGCAAAAAGTGCGGAGAGTTTGAGAGTGATCATAATGAGCAATGGCCTATTGAGTGCCAATGCAAATATAAGTCTTATGATATTGATTCCATACTTGGCGAAATAGAAAACAATTTCGATGCTCTTTGGGAGGCCAATAAATGAAATCTTTTAGAGATCCCTATGGGAATATGTTGCCTAATTCGTGGGATACCCAATCTGAGAACCCAACAGTTTTTAACGTAGCTTACTTTTTTATCCTAGTGATTAATACACCTAATCAGGCAGATAACTTTGAGTTCACCACTCATAAGTTAGTGACTAATAAGTATGTTAGAAACAATGAAACTTGGCGCACGATGGATTTTGATAATAACCCCTCGTGGAGTATTGACGAAAAGGTGAGCGCACTAGCTTTTCTGAATTATCGCGGGCAAGAAAATTGGATTAAAAAGATCCCAGTATTCCCTTCATTCAATAATAGTTCATGGCTTTCTTGGTATCGACCTGACGTGATGGCATACACCCTTATCATTAAATATCCCTGGATGAAAAAACTACTCTATTGGATCGTAGCTCTAAAGATCGAGCAATCAATTTATGATTTCAATAGAGATGCCAAAGGGCAATCAAGCGGTATGCAGTTAGCATTTATAATGCTTATGGGCTTAGGTCATATTGAATCGGTTGAAAGGCTTAAGGAAGATATTAGACTAGCGTTTGATATTTACTACCCCGAAGAAGAACACCCAACGAGATTAATTTGGGATAAAGAGATGGAAGGTGGGGAATGAGTAAGGAAACATTTGAAGATTATATAGAAAAATATGATGAAGACCTAGGTGCCGAATACAACATAGGTGATTTTGCAGAACTTACATGGGGGCACCAACAAAAGAAAATCGACGCTCTCGAAAAGAAGTTAGCGGAGGCGGTGAAATACTTAAAAATCGGGAAGCAAAAATTCGCACCATATACAACTAATAGCGATGTAGATTTATTTTTAAAATCCATCGAAGAAAGGGAGGCGCAATGAGAGAGACATTTGAAGAATTATTAGAAGAGGGTAGGGACTGGCTAAACGCCTTTGATATTTGCTTAAATGGTGAAGATGCACAGATGGTTAAGTTAGTGGAAGAGATATTGACACTAAGGAGGAAAATCGACGAGCTGGAAAAGAAGTTAGCAGAGGCGGTGGAGTTGATAGACTGTACTAGTGATAGATGGGGTAATTGTAAATGTAAATCATGCGCTTTCCTTGACTCCCTCGAAGAAAGGGAGGCGCAAGAATGAACTGCGAAACGTGATTATAACATTTGTTTGTTACGACCACGAAAATTTTGTTAATAAGAAGGAAGGTGCAAGGTGAGTGAAAGCAGTTTTGAGTCGGCACTAGGTGATGTGCTGAGAACTTACAAAAACGACACGCTTCAATGTTATCTCGATGGCGTAGATGAGGCGCAAAAGAAAATCGACGAGCTAAGAGAATCATTAATGGTTTGTAAGAGAGACTATAATTCAATGATAAGACTTTTGAATGGTTTGGATAATATTGCAGTTCGAGACTGCATAGAAAGAATGAAGTTAAGAAAAGTTATGTTTGAAAAATCCCTTGAAGAACAGGATGCGGAAGAATGAATAAAACCGAATTAGATCAAGAGGAACCCAGTAAGAATCAAAACCGTTTAAGTTGGAAAGATTTGGGCGAGTTGCCGAATGATAAGAAAAAGCGTTTAATTAATGAGCATGGTTGCCTATATATTTTCGATGGAAAGAACTTTGAATTATATAAGATTGAAAAGGTGGAGTTATGAGGTTATGGAATTGGATTAAGCGTTTATTTAGAAAAAAGCAAACTACGAAACCTAGACCAATAGAGCCAGTTTTGCCCGTTGGTGATTTCGTGCCAGCAAAATACATCAATATGTATAACGAGTTGTGGGACACAATGCAGATTAGAATGGATAAGCTCTCGACAATCAATTGGTACACGAAACAAATTATCAAGAATAGAGAAAGATACGAAAAGGTAGCAGGGTTAACGAATGTTCCATGGGAGTTGATAGGATGTTTACATTTAATGGAGGGTTCAGGGGACTTTAAAGCTGCTCTTCATAATGGCGATCTTGTTATAGGTAATGGGCGCAAGACTTATCGCGTCCCTGCTGGTCGCGGCCCCTTTGATTCGTGGGAAGAGTCTGCAATCGATGCACTATCAATTAAGTCTCAACCGAAGAAATGGGGGATAGTTGAGACACTATACTATGCAGAGCGTTGGAATGGTCTTGGTTATTTGCGCGACCCTAATAAGCCAAACAGTCCTTTTCTTTGGTCAATGTCAAATCATTATATAAAGGGCAAGTACACAAGGGATTCTTACTACGATCCAAACGCTGTTAGTAAGCAATGCGGGTTAGCGTTAGTATTAAGAGAGCTGGGGTATCGTTATGATAAAGAAAATTAATATTAATGGAAGAAACTTATTAATTCATAATAACGGAAAAATTGAAGTCCCAGAAGAGTGCAGACCATTTCACTCTAGGCATGGAACTGTTAGCAAGAAACTTCATAAAAGACAGTTCTTAAGTCCTCAAAAAACAGGATATAAAAGGCAATATGTTGGTTATATTATAAGAAATAATGAAACAGGAAAACAGTACAATCTTTTAGCCCATAGAGCTGTAGCGCTGGCGTTTATTCCCAACCCTAAAGACTATGATCAAGTTGATCACGTTGACGGGAACAAGGAGAATAATAATGCTGCCAATCTTAGGTGGTGCAACGGTAGACAAAATAGCAGGTGGGCTGCAGAAAAAGACTACAAAGACAATGTAAGGCTATTCAGAGGTTCTGAATATAATCTCAAGAAGAAATGGCAAGCTAGACTTTATATATGTGGAATAGGCGAAGTTTATTTAGGTTATTTTTTGAACAAAAAAGAATCTGTTAAAGCATATAGAGCTATTTATCAAGAATGGTTTGGGACAACGCCATGGGTTTCTTAACCTACTAATTCCCTCTAGTTTTAATTAGGCAAGAATTGCCATACAATTATTGTAAATCAACCTCAAGGAAGAGGGCATGAGTTTACAAGACTATTCTAAAGTAGTTGATGCAAAAGGGCGTGCCGTTGTCATCATAGCTGATTCTCATATTCCGCATGAGCATTGCGATTACCTGTCATTTATAAAAGCCGTTAAAGCAAAATACTCTTCACAACGTCCTTTAATGTTGCACATTGGAGACGAGCTCGACTTTCATGCGATAAGTTTTCACGACTCGGATCAAGAATTATTATCCGCAGGAGACGAATTAGAGTTATCAATCGAAAGATTACAAGCATGGGTTAAAGCTTTCCCTGATCTAATGCTTTTAGAGTCAAATCATGGCTCCCTGGTCTTTAGAAAGATGAAAGCTAATGGAATACCAATCCGAGTTTTAAAGCCATTACAAGAGCTTTATAATGCCCCTAATTGGTCATGGTGGCACGACATATTACTTGAAACAAATAACGGCAACGTATATTTGTGTCATGGAAAGAAGTCAGGTTATGGGGCAATGGCAAAAGAGATGGGCATTTCTGCTGTACAGGGTCATTTCCATGGAAAATTAGAAGTCACATGGCATCACAGAATCGGCCATAAGAGATTCAATATGTTTGTCGGTTGTGGAATTAACTGGCAATCGCTCGCCTTTGCCTACGGAAAGAATCACGTTCCAAAACCTATTCTTGGTTGTGGAGTAATCGACAAGAACGGTATGCCACACGTTTACAATATGCAACTAAACGAGAAAGGGCGATGGACAAAAAAAATCTAATTGCTTTCCCCACGATTCCCAAAGAGCAACGTCTTGTAGAGAGGGCCAGAATAGTATGTGAAAATTTTACTTGTGAAGTGGTTGGGTTTGTACTTATAGACTATTTACTAGTAGAAATGTACAACACAATGAATGATCCAGAAGATATTCAAGCGCAGAACTTTTGCGCCAGGATACATGAAGCTAGAGCGTTTTTAGAATTTTACAGGGGAAACAATGAAGAAAATTAACGTCCAAAGAGTTATTGAGAAAATGATTGATGGCACAGAATTAAAAATGAAATCAATTGAGACAAATTCACACCAAGAATTTTATCATCAAGGTGCAGTCGATGCGCTCAATATAGCACTAGAAATGGTTAAAGATATTAATGAAGGCGAAAATAGATTTTTGGATGGCATTGGAACTGACGATGTATAAAAATATCGGCACTCCCATTGAATATGATCCCATTGAAGAGGACATGGATTTGGATTGGGACGTTGACGACGAGGAAGAATAGCCCTCCGAAGAGGGCCATCTAAGTTGAATATTAAACCGAACTATAAAAGGAGACAATCAACATATCAATAAAATTTCAAACTAACAACCTTGTCATAACCCTCAACCTTTTGAACCATTATCTTTTTAGGCATATTCTTAATTTCCATGTCTATTAAATCAAGCGGATTTCTTGGCGACTCTCCATATATGGCCTTTGAAAATCTTTTAAAGTCATCATTCGGAAACATGAAGTATTCACTTACCAGGCAGTTAAAGTCATTTCTCCACCATGAAACCTTTAAACATTCGTTTCCCTTTCTTGATTTATGCTTAACTAGAGTAATCTTTTTGACCTCTCTAAAATTATCAGCACCGACATAAGCCTTTTCCGTTAGGTTCTTGAATCGGTCAATAGTCCTCTCACAACACTTTTCACCAAACAATAGAGTCTTATCACAACCTTGGCACTTATGAGTAAACGCCTTTCCGCAAGAGCAATAAACGGCATCAAGTTTATTTGCAACGCCACAACTCTTGCACTCTTTATAGTCTCTTGGTGCCCCTTTCTTTCTCACATTAATGTCGTAAGGAAGTCCGAGAGAATCAATAACACCTCCATAATCAAGAATTAACCCGTCTTTCTTTGAAGCGTGAAGTCTGGCGATTCTGCCACAAGCTTGTTCATATAATGTAGGGCTGCGAGTAGGGCGAAACAATACGAGACAATCAGCGGGGGGAAAGTCGAAGCCCTCACTAGCTGCGATTACACTTACAAGATATTTCCCAAACCTTTTCCAAAGATTGAGTTCTGCATTTCTATCATCGCGCTTCATCTTTGAATGGTACAGCTGGCAATCTTTTATTATTTCAGCAACTCGCTCAGCGTGTTTTATTGTCGTACACATTATGATGACTTTGTTTCTATTTTTGCTTTTGATAAGCATATCGGAAACCTGTTTATCTATTTTGTGTTCAAGTTGTTCATCAACTTCCTTTTGTCTATAAGTATCGCCTTGAGCTTTAAGAGAATCAATTTCCAAGCTCTCTTCTCCCTGTAAAATAACAAGAGGTGCTAGATACCCTTGGTCGGTTAAGTATTTCAAGCCAAAGTCACAAGCCTTAATCATATTAAGATTTTCATTTAAGATATAATCGGTTGCCGTTAGACCTATTAGAATGGCCCTTGGGTTCTCGGTTCTTATCTTAGTTAATATCTTTTCGTGCTGACCTTTAGCACGATGTACTTCATCAAAGAAAACCAAATCAAAGTGAGGTATATTCTTTTCACTGGCCAGCGATTGAGAAGATCCGACAGTAATTAACTTTGTTAAATCCCTTTCTCCATATTCAGCATTATAAATTCCGCAATCACCAAACTCTTTAAGCGTTTGTTCAATCAAAATATTCTTTGGGACAACAAAAAGAATCTTATAATCTTTCTTGTGTGAGTGACATATATCTATAATAGACTTTGCTACAAATGTTTTTCCACTTCCAGTAGAGCATTTCATGTAAAGCGATCTGTTGCCTGCTTTTAGCTCTGTAAAAACAGAATCAACTGCAGCTCTTTGATAGTCTCTTAAAGACTTTTCCATAACTTTCTCCATGCCCGCAATTAAGCTAAGACGAAAAAAGCCCCCGAAGGGGCATTGAATTTAAAAAGGAATTGAGTCAGCAGTAAAGCTAGTAGTAGACGATTTATTCTTTTCGTCTAATACATCGTAACCTTTGATGACGTTCTTAGTTCCATAATCGTCAGTCTTTTGAGTGAGTTTTAAATAGACGCGACAATCTTTCACAGCAGCAGCAAGTTGCTCTTTAGAAGTGAAATCCATTTCAGACTCTTCCATGCCATTAGCAGTGAACATTTTCTTAAGATCGCCAAAGGCAATGTTTCTCACTTGCTCTTTAGGGTGCATAACATTGTAGATGTTCCACACAACTCTATTGGCATAATTGTCACCAAAGATTTTAAATTTTACATTCATATACTCAGCGCCAGCCTTTGAAGCTTTAAACATAACCTCGTCAACAAATGCCGGATACATACCATTAGGTATTGGTGCATACTCGTCTTGTACTTCTGTTTTTCCAATTTCAAACATTACTTTTTCTCCTTGTTTTCAGCGAAAACCTTATTAATAATCAACCCTAGATCGGGCTTCTCTAAAACATTTAAACAACCTGATCGGTCTTTAGCTTGATAACCATCGCCACCCTCGGTTTGTAGAACACGAACTTTCTCACCATCTTTTTCAATGATTCTCATAACAAAAACAAAGTCCATGAAGCCCATTGCATCTTCTTTAACCGATCCCACAAGTTTAGGAAGGTGTGACATTCTCCCAATCTCGTCCTTGTCATCTTTTTGAAGTGCCGTATAGAATACGTTCTTATCGAAATCTCTAGTGTATTTAAGAAATCTAACCATTAACTCTTTAGTGTAGCCGTATCGTTGCATGGTGTTTCTTGAATCAGGAAACTCACTCTTTGCCAGCTCATACATTGCTTCACTGATTTCTGTTAGTGAGTCAATAAAGACGGTTTCATAGTCGCTCTTTTTAACATCTTCTAAAATCTTTCTTAATGAAGAAATGCGATGTTCGGGATCAACCTCAACATAGTCAACGTCTTTGCCTTTAAGTGAGAGTAGCCCTGCTTCTAAAGAGATGACGATAACTTTGTTAAGTGTTCCAGCAAGCGTAGTTTTACCAACGCCCGATTGACCGTAGATGATTCCATTAAGTTTTGTTGCACGAATATCTAGCGTTTTTTTAACGTCTAATGACATGATTTTCTCCTTGGCTTAAATTGTGAAAAACAAATTTACAACATCAATCACACAATGTAAAACTTTCACAAGATCGCCAATACCTAATAAAATTTACGTGTTCCATCGCAGGAACTTATAAATAATGCGCCCACCCCTTGCCTTTACTCCTTGGCGGTTCTCGTAAAACAGGGGGTAGGGTGCATTTTTCAAGGGAGAAAACAATGCTTAATGATTTTAAATTATTCTTACCTCCAGAATCCGTATTAAGAGACTGGCATGAAAGCGGAGAGAGTTATCGTGTAGGCGAGCATTTTCACTATATTGGATCATCAATAATAAGAAGGGCAACAAGTGATTCGATGTACTTTATATGCATTGCTGCTGGACATGAAGCCGAAAGTCTGGAAATGCCTCTCTGTAGAGTGATTAGAGAAGTAATAGAGTTAAGCGTCCATTTCTTTTCAGGAGAGCGTGGCAACGCTTATGCAACAGTCCTAGAATCATACAAAGGCGTCCTTTGTAGCAAAAGCGTTTCTGTTAATTTTCATAATATGTTTCCAACCAGTGTGGAAATTAAAAACAAAACCCCAGGGATAATTTATAAAATTAAAGGAAATTAGAGATGGCAAGCGGTAAAAAGAATTATTTTAGACACTCTTTCTTTGCCAGAAATGACATGAAGCTTCTAGAGCTTAGAGACGAAATTGGCATAGGGTTTTACTTCTATTTTTTTACTCTTTTAGAGTTGTGCGGTGAGCAATCAGCAGAAGAATTGAGAGACAATTATGAGTTCCACGATTCAACAATTCGAAGTTTGTGGAGCGTTAATTTGAAAAAAGGTGTTCATGTCGCAAGCGTCATGCACGCTGTCGGTCTGCTGGAATTCAAAAAACTCGAAAAAAGTTTTTGGTTCAAGGTGCCTAACTTATCGAAATATATGGGCAAATACACAAACAAAATCCCTTCAAAATCTCTAATAAAAGAAAAGGAAATAAAACTAAATGAAAGAAAAGTAAAAGGCACTCCCTCTCTCGGTCTTTGTGCCGGGCTATCTGAGCCAGAAATGATGCTGCTGGTTGGGAAGTATGGTGAGGCTTTGGTGCAAGGCAGCGTTGAAAAGGATTTTAATTATTATCAAAAAAATCCCATGCGAAAATCATTCTTTGATTTCTTTAGCGACTCACTTTCAAGAAAGTCGCAGTGGGTTAGTGGTGATACCGAGAAGAAGAAAAAAGAGCTGGACGATATCGACGAAACTATCAATGCGGTTTTTGAAAGAATGGAGAAATGAGCTTGAAGAATTTAATAGATATTTTCAAAGGCGAAATGGACAATAAGAAAATAAAGTCCATGGCGTTTGTCTCAGAGGAAGAAAGGCAAAGAGTTATCATGGAGAGCAAAAGGGTTTACCTTCCTCAGATCAACCTTGAGTTTTCAAAAGCTCACAGGGGATATAAGCCGGGCTTTACTCATCTCATCTTGTCATCAACGGGATCAGGCAAATCAACTCTTACAAGAACAATTCTTTTTGAGGCATTAAAAAACTACAGAGTGTTTTGGTATTCAACGGAAGAGACGTTTGAAGAGTTTAGAGAGTATTGCGCGAACTCAGGAATACCGAATGAGCTTTTGAAGAATCTTTTTTTTAAGAGGGAGTGCGATGAGGAATCGATTATTGATGTTGCAGCAAGGGTGTCAGTTGAAAACTCGTGTGATCTTTTTATTTTTGATAACTATACTACTTGCAAAGAAGTTACAAAGTTAAAACAAGATGGACAGATTGATATTTTTAAGAAAATAAGAAACCTCATGCTTGAACTTAACATGCCTTTGATTGTTGTTGCCCACACATCAAGCGATGCCAAAGCGTTCAAGGTAGAAAAGAGAGACCCATTTGAAGTGAGAGGTTTTAAAGACATTGCCATGGAGTCTCATGTAATCTATTCGCTTGAAACTTTTAATATAGAAGTAAAAAAGAAACTCAACATTGGCTTTGATAGAAACGAAGAGAGTGAAGAGAGGTTTTACTACGAAACGGAAAAGATTTCTCTTTTGAATATAATTAAATCAAGAAACAATGGTGACGGTAAAAACTATCTGCTTACATACAATCACAAGAGCGGTTTTTATAGCAACGTCCAAGAGATTGAGGATAGGGAGCTTTATTGCTTTAAGCATAAAGGGCTTATGTACTCAAAGGGCAAGTTTGAACAAGACAAGGAAGAGAGCAAGTGAAAAATATATATGTAGCTATACATGACACCGACAAGGATGTGCTCCTTGATCCAATGGAGAGTCACTTTGATTTTTTAAACTCTAAGGGTTACGGCATATTTAAAACAGTTAATAGGTTTGAGAAAAAGAGGAGAGCAGAGGATTTAAAAAGCCTTGATTATTTTTATGCTGATCTTGATGGGGGAGACAAGGCATCTCATTTAAGAATAATTAAGAAGTGTCCGGCACCAACAAGTGTGGTTGAAACGAAAAATGGTTTTCATGTTTATTGGAAAATCTCTTGCGACATGGTTAGTGTTTATGGAAAAGAGTTAGCGATTGATTATTATCTTTTCATAGAGTCTCTAATTATTAGTTGCCTTGGAGCCGACAAGGCAGCAAAAGATGTTTCAAGAATTTTAAGAGTGCCAGGTTATCTTCATCAAAAAGATCCTTCGGATCCTTTTATGGTTAGAGAAATTTATTCATCACAAACTAAAGTTAAGCCAGAGCATATGATGTGTTTTTTTAGATCGGGTTATAAGAATCTTAAAAGCAATGATTTTAAGAAACATAAATTTAAGTCAAGCAATGAAGATTCAAAACTAACATTCATGGGAGAGCAATACGTTTCTTTGTGGGACAAGATTGCTAAGGAAAACCAAGGAAAGCTTTTGTCTAAAATATCTGGGCATAAAATTGTTAATGGCGAAACTTATAGCTTTTCAAAAAACTATAATACTGGGAAATATTTTATTCACGTTGACGGAAAAAGAATTAGCGGAGCGTGGATTGATGAGAAAGGCATGATCGGTTCTCACTGCGAAGGGGGGCCGACTGTTGTTCAATGGATTGAATACTTCGGTCGCACGAAAAGAGAGATTGCTGATTTTCTTGATGGCATTTTATGAACTTTAGAGGCGAGCTTGTTGAGCTGGGGTTAATGAGATTATGGGAAGGTTCGTATATTATCACGAGAAAAGGGCAAATAGTCTTTGGTGAGAGCGATCCGTATCAGTGGCAGAAGGAGAATCATAACGCTTTGAGTTTGCTAGAGGCAAAAGAGAATCTTTCATCAACAGGATTCGATATCGAGAGCTTAGAGGTGTCTAAAGTTTAGACGTATAATAATTACGCACTTTAGGCACTAGGAGTATTGTTTTAAGGCTCAGAATTGCCCCTCTAAGCCACTTTACACTTTGTGCATCTATGGTAAGTTGTATTTTTTCAAATAACAGGGATTAGGGGCGTGAGATTCGCAATTCAGAATATAGCAGATTGGGTACTAGAATATCTCTTTGAAAACAAGGTTGAGTCTGACCGTCAACTACATTGGGTTTGTGCTAACGATTTTTTAACCAGAGATGAAATTGTTTCATGCCAAAGTAGCCTTAACGCGTTTAGTAAAAGTTACGACAGAGCAATATTATCTACCGAGCTAGCCCACCCATAAACAATCTGATAACATTCTCTCATGGAGTTAGAGAAAATTCACGATGGTGACTTAGAACTTTACAAGAAAATCAGAGAGCGAATCCGCGAACTTGAGAAGAAGGTCGAGTTCTATGAGAGTGAAATACCGCATCGTTTAGTTAGAGAAAGACTTGAGGCGACTCGTCTCACGCTTAGAGCAAACACCGAAATGATTCACGCTCTCTTTGGAGAGGCCTGTTTAAAACAATAATTGACATTTCACGTCTTTGGTTTCAGCATTAAAGAGTTCTCAAGTTGAGAATAACTTTTTTGCTTGTAGCAAGGATGCCAGTTTTGACCGAAGTAAAAAATCCAAACATGGGACGGCCCACGTCTTATGATCCGAAGTATTGCCAAGAGATGCTCGACTTCTTTAAGCGAGATTTCACTCAAG
>Ga0208160_1000968_pt1 | contig 12709 bp, 10 predicted proteins | sample CB_VirMetaG_FD_184536 | JGI IMG/M metagenome (GOLD analysis project Ga0208160, IMG submission 184536) | Freshwater to marine saline gradient viral communities from Chesapeake Bay - CB_1504_1 Viral MetaG (SPAdes) (version 4) | ecosystem: Environmental > Aquatic > Marine > Coastal | place: USA... | reverse complement strand
GTTGAGAGCCGTTAGAGACTACAGGTGTTTGACTGCCAATGTAACCTGCCATTAGTTACCCTCCAATGCGTCTAGTCGTGCCTTAACAGATGTCATCTCTGTTTCTAGTGTTTCAATCTTAGTGATTGCTTCCTTCAGTGCAGCCGTGAGCAATGGCACCAGTTTGCTTTGGTCAATCCCCTGCATGACCGCATTGCCATCATCGTCCACCTCATTGTGAGTACCTGTGACTGCCTCTGGTACAATTGCTTGTGCTTCATGTGCAAGGAAACCGTCTACCGTTGTGTCTGCGTCTGCAATAAAGTTAAATCGTTTAGGTTCTAGTTGTTTGACCCTTGTAATGCCATCTGTAACATCTGTTACGTTTTCTTTTAGGCGGTGGTCGGAAGAGGTGTTGTAGGCTGTTGATGTGCCACTTGTTGTTATAGTCCCAACCGCCCCATTATCATTAATAAACTTGTAATGTGTTCGTGTGGCAGTTCCATTTACAGATGTTTGTATTTCCGTTTCAGAAGTGCCACCTCCAATATCAAACAGTACACCAACACTACCACCGCTGGCATTAAAGCTGCCAAAGGTAATATTCCCGCTGCTGTTGATGCGCATGCGTTCTGCTGTAGATGACGGCAAACCAGTATTAAAAGCAAGACCAGCAGCACCGCTAGTTCCCTCCGCTCTGCCAATTATCCTAACGGCTGTACCAGCATCGTTACTGTCTTTATGAGCCATTGCTATTTCGCCAATGACGTTATTATCAGCAAGGCTTGTGCTATCTCGTTCTAATGTTAATTTAGGAGATGTAGGATGCAGCGAATGGATGATGCTACTAGGCGAACTCGTCCCCACGCCAACCCGATTGTTAGCTGTATCAATGCTTAAAGGATCTCCGTTAAACCCTGCCGCAGATTTTGCAAGATCACTTTGGTTACTCATTAGGTTTGCTCCAGAATACTAAGAATAACATCCGTTGCACCAGATGCAGAAACTTTAATAATGTCTGTCGCTTCCATGACGATCTTACCATCTAACACAGACAGAGATGAATTAGCTGGAATTGGTACTGAAGTCACAATCTCTACATCTTGGTTTGCTTCGTCGTTGTTACCTGCACGGGCTGCAGTATCAGACGACAGAGTGACAGTAGCTGTAATTTGCGATGATGTTGTGTTGCCTAAGACCAGACCAATAACAACTGTAGTTGTAGAGGCAGCTACAGTATAGATGTCGTCAAGCGTTGTGACCCCTGCCTTGGTTACAACTTTGAATGTGTTTGCCATTTGATATTATCCTCTTATCCTAAAGCAATCGCCAATGCAACGGCAGATGCATCTGCTGCAGTGTTAGCATAAGCTGTTGTTGCAATAGTAGTGTTGTTAGTACCCTCTGCCTGAGTAGTTCCTGTAGTAGCAGTATTAATCGTACCGTTTAAATCTCCACTAAATGTAGTGGCATTAGCCGTAGTGAATGTTCCTGCTGCTGCACTATTAGCACCAATAATAGTACCATCAATAGCACCACCATCAATGTTTACATTTGTTGAATCTTGTGTGGCAATTGTACCAAGACCCAATGTAGTTCTTTGAGCACTTGCATCGGCATCATCAAGAAGTGCTTTACCTGCTGCAGTAAGATCATAAGTAGCTGCCGTACCAGAACCAGTAAATTGAATACCTTTATCTGCTGCAGATGTAAGTCCTGCAAGTGCTTGCAGTTCTGCATCTAGTCTTGCATTAGCTACAGTACCAGTAAGCTGACTTGCATCAATACTTTTATTAGTAAGAGTTTGTGTTCCTGTAAGTGTAGCTACGGTAGAGTCAATAGCAACGGTAAGAGTATTTAAAGACCCACTTGTATCAATACCAGTTCCACCAGCAATAGTAAGTGTTTCACTATCTAAGTCAATGCTTAGTGCTCCACCACTGTCACCTTGAAAGTCTAAGTCCTGTGCAGTAACTTGAGCATCTACGTATGCTTTAATTGATTGCTGTGTAGCCAGATGAGATGCACTGTTAGAAACCATGTCATCTTCATCTTTAATTGACGTACCACTTATTGTACCATTCAGTACAGCACTTGTCAATGTTTTATTTGTTAGTGTATCTGTAGTAGCACGACCTACTAAAGTATCTGTACTGGTAGGTAGTGTAAGTGTACCAGTATTACTAATAGTACTAATGATAGGAGCAGTAAGCGTTTTATTTGTTAGTGTATCTGTTGTTGCTCTACCAACAAGTGTATCAGTACTTGTAGGCAGTGTCAAGGTGCCTGTGTTACTGATTGATGAAATAATAGGAGTTGTAAGAGTTTTGTTTGTAAGTGTTTGAGATCCAGTAAGAGTAGTTACAGTGCTATCAATAGCAAAAGTAACAGTATTACCAGAACCAGAGGTATCAATACCCGTACCACCAGTAAATGTCATAGTCTCACTGTCTAGGTCAATACTAAGAGCACCGCCTGTGTCAGCTTGAAAGTCTAAATCTTGAGCAGTTACTTGAGAGTCAACATATGCTTTGATAGATTGTTGTGTTGCCAATGCAGTTGCACTGTCAGAAGTCATTGTATCTTCGTCAAGAATAGCAGTAACAGTAGCACCACTAGCAAGAGCTAAACTTGTATTGGCAGTAATTGTAGTACCAGTAATTGCAGCAGCCGTAGTTCCACCAATAACAGCACTATCTATTGTACCACCATTAATATCTGCAGTATCTGCTACAAGACTATCAATGTTAGCTGTACCATCAATGTATAAATTTTTAAACTCTTTACCGCTTGAACCTAAGTCAATGTCGTTGTCTGTGGTAGGTTCAATAACACCATCTTTAACTAAAAACTGTTGAGTAGATACACTAGATACGTCAATGCTAAATTCTACTTGGTTGCTAGTATCATTAACTACAACTTTGTTTAATGGAGTAGTAACACCTGCATCACCAATAAGACCAATTACTGGACCTTCTGCTGCAGTCCCATCATGTGCGTGTCCAGTGCTATTATTAAAAGCAGCAAGAAGTTGGTCAAACTCGTCATTAGAGTCTGCTGCCTGTATAATATCACCGTCTGTGTATGTAGACTGTCTTGTATAACCTGCCATTTACCTTCTTGCTCCTACATCAAATTCTAGCTGAAAACCTTTAAGTGAGTATGGTGCTGATTCCGCATTATCCACAACACGAAGTGCTACAGCAAAACCTGATCCTTCTACTGGTTGCCTTACAAGTGGGTTTGTCTGACCACCATAAGTAGCTGTTCCATATAATGAAGTTCCATAAATAGCTACTACCTTCGTTGAATCAAAAGGATAAGCTGCTGGTCTTGGTACATTAGGATCTTCATAATCATACCGCAAAAACAAATCAGAGTTTACAAGACCTGTTGGTGAATAGTTAATAATAACTCTTTGAAAGTTTTTACGTATACCTGCATCACCTGCTGTAAGATCTGGACTACGATAACGACCTATAATATTTGTACCGTCAAACTTGTTAGTTTTTTCTTGTCTATACACATAGCCATCATAACCACCATGTAATATAAACGTATCACCCTGAACACTTATTGAATCTGTACAAGCTGGCTGAATACCTTTTAGTTTAGCAAACTCATATCCCTGAGCTTTTCTTACTGCAATAACTCCAATTGTTGTAGATTCAAGTTGACTATTTGGTTTAGAAAAGAAAATGCGATACTGTGTTTTATCTGGAATAACTACACTGTTAAAGTCGTCAACATCAGTTTCACCTTCAAATAATTCTTGTATAGGTTTACTAATAGTACCAAGTTCTACGTCATTAATTTTAGCTGTACCTGCAACTGTACGTAAACCATCACGACCAAGAAATATTATTTCACCTGCAAGTTCTTGTACAGTAAAGCCGTTAAGACATCCAATGTCTCTAGTTACTGGTTGCAATACAAAGTCTGCAATAGTATTTCCTACAAGTTTGTATATACGTTCTTCTGCAAAGATAAACAGTTCATCACGAAATGGAAACAATGCTGTAACTTTACTGTCAACTCGTATTGAACCTGAACCATTAGCCGGACTAAAATCATTATCGGTATACGGTGCAGTAAAAACTATCTCTTCTGGTGAGGCTGACATACCAGCAAAAAATAAAGCATTTTTAAAATGTTTTACAAACTTAGGATTAGCTGGTGCACCTGTAGCATTAAGATCTGTTACTGTTGTACCATCATACTTAGTAGCATTGTTAGCACCATCTGCCCATACTATAAACTCTGTACCAGACAGATTATATTTATCAAATGTGTAACGTATAGCACCAGTTCTACCACTATCTATACTTGTCCAAGATCCACTACCACTTGCAGCTTCATATACACTTGTACCTCTAGCAGCTATTACTTTATTATTTCCAACAAAGTATGCAGACATTAACACTGGCTCTGTAGAACTAGCGGTCTGAGGAACTATATTAGTATTCCACTTTTCAAAACCATTAATACGTCTATATCCACCACTAACGTCAGGCTCAAAGTTTTCTAACTCCAATGCCATTCCTGGTTCCATAGCAAAAGTAGAACGGTCAAGAACTAAACCACCTTGCAAAGGAAATGTAAATGGATTAAGACCAGACTCATCTGCCATGTTTTATCCTGCAAAAGATCCTATTGGATTTCTATAAATGACTGTAGAACGAATGTAGTCTGCCCTGTTAGACAAAAGGCTTTGCATACTTTTAATACCTTCTAAAAGTCTTTCGAAATTTAATTGGTATTGAGTAGACTCGCCTCTATATTGATAACCAAAAGCAGTTGCTCCATCTACAATTACTTGCCTGTATTGTTCAGGTATTGTAGGTACATCTGTAGCACTGCTAAGGGCTGTTGTGTATACATAATATTCATATTTTAATGAATAAGCTTTGTCTGGATAAGGATACAAACCAAAATTATTATCTGGTGTTCTAAATACGTGAGTAGGTACACCACCTACATCTGATCTATCTTCTTGTTCAATAAATCTATTTAAATAATCTTTATAATCTAAAACAGTTAAAGACCTACCTTGAGCACCCAAACTAGAGTCTTCTACAATTCTAAATGTATCATAGTCTACATGTTTAGCTGTAGCAGGAATTGTATAACGTGCAGTTCCAGCTACTAAAGTTTCTGTCTGTGTAGAATGATTATAAGGCCAACTATATTCACGAGTGTTGATATAGTTAATAGCATCATTTACCGCATTCTTACATTGTGTTTGAAATCCACGAGAAGACGTAAAGCCAGCTTCAGTTAAAGCTACCTCATTAAATCTAGCTAAGACTTCGTTTGTAAGACCTAAGTAATTATATGCCATTTTTACCTCTTCAGGGTAGTAAAGGGGCCACCCTAAAGCAGCCCCTCTAAGTTTTTAGTTATACGAGGTCACGAGAAACCTCAGCAGCACCTTTGTCGGAACCGATAGAATCAACATCCATCAGCATTGCCCAAACACGTACTTTACCTGCTGTAGAAACAGTTGTCGCAGCTTGAATTAGAACATCAATAGTGTCTGATGTTGTAACCAAGATAGGACATGCAGTGTTTGCCAATGTTGCATAGTCACCTGCAGAAGCAGAATCAAATGCAAAACCGTCAACAAATGCATCAACGTCACCACCTGTGATACCAAGGTCAAGAACCGTACCAGTACCACCTGAAGGTGTTGTTGTACATTCCATACCTGCAGCCATTACCATTGTGTTTGCACCAACAGTAATTGCTTGAATGATATCTGCGGCAGCTAGGGCAGAACCCTTAGCAGTTGCTGCTGCAGCCATGTCGATTTCTTTTTCGACCATGTATGGTTTGTTAGATGGATTACCACGTCCACCTGCTGCTTTAGAGAGAGTTGTTACAGTAGCCATAATTTATACCTCCCTTACGCTGCGTTATACTTGGCAGTAACGATTGCTTCTGGACGAAGAATCTTACGACCGTATAGGTGCATACCACGAACGATGTCAGCAAAGCTGTCAGGGTCACGATATGTTTCCGTTTTGTTGATTTGCTCTGCGGTTGCAACAGCAGAATCATGACCAGCAACAATAACACCATAGTCAGTGTTTTGGTTTGCAGAGCCAGTTGTACCTGGTCCTGTACCTACAGATGGCAAGTTGCTAGATGAGTACACACGGAAGCCGTGGAAGTTTGCAACAGTCAGACCATTGCGAAGTCCACCTGATTCACCGAAATCTGCGTTGAAGAAACGTGAGTCTTCGTCAGCAAGAAGTTCCATGAATACTGGGTCAACTACGAGCCAACGACCAGACTTGTCTACTTGTTGTTGGTCAAGCAAACGAGCCATACGAGCAACAACCATTGCTGGTGAAGCTGTAGCAGTTGGAAGAGCAGTTGCACCTGGCAAACGTGCTGCGAGTGGAATGGAGTGATCACCAGCAGAACCTGTAGTGATGTTTCCAAAGTCACCTTTTTTCAGTTTCATGCTTGAAAGCAATTCATCTGAACCAGCAGTTGAAACAGCTTTAGTACCATTTACGGTAGTGTTTACTGTGTCTGCTGCTGAGTGCAGTGTTGATTGTGCGTAACCAGACAGGTACCCAAGAACTTCTTGGTCATGCTGATCAGCCAAACGGTAAGCTGCACGATTGGTTGCAAGATCCATAAAGTTGACATGTGAGTGGGCTTCCTCGATGTCGTCGATTTTAAACGCAAAGTAGTTTGCTTTGTCGACTACAAGAGAAAAATCCTCATCGTCAAGATCTTGTGCTGAAATTTGAGTTCCACGAGCATAAGAGCTTACGGAAATTTCAGGTTCTTTGATGATTTTAACAGTGTCACCTTGAGCACTGATCTCACCAAAATAATCAGAGTTAGTGATGTCACCAACTACGGTACTCTTACGAAATGCAAGTTGTACCTTTTTAGAATAGATTACGGAACTAAAGTTACCGTTAGGTAAGTTACCGTAACCCGATGCTGAAGTAAAAGCCATGATAAAATCCTCCTGATATTTGGCTTCGGGTTACAAAGCTAAACACCGACAAGAGGCTGCTACATTTTCTAGGGTGCAGTTGCTACTCAGTTGGCCTACCAAGTAGCTTCTGGGCCTATACTTGAACAGGTAGTTCTTATTAGTTTAGACTTTAGTGAAAATGGGTTTATAACAAAAGGTAGTCAAAAGAGGCTTTTGTTGTATGACCCTAGTTATACTGATGATTTTTTATTTGTCAACAGTTATCTGGCAGAACCAGTTACGTCATAAACGAATTTACCGCTACGCATTGCAGCATTAATCTCGTTTGAACGTTCTTCAAATTCTTTGTCAGACATTTTTGCAACCTCTGACTCTCGAATCATTCCATTTGCATCAGCTAAATCTACTTCTGTTCTACTACGTTTAGTAACTGTTTTAGCTGCTGCTTTTGTTTTAGCTTTTTTAGCTTCATTTGTAAGACCCTTATCTGATTTATAAAGATCAATTACACGAATTACTGAAGCTGGATCATCAGAGTTTTCATAAAGAGCATCACGTACCCATTTAGGTTGTTCGTCTGCCCAATCATGAAATTCGTCTGAACCTCGTAGGTCATCAAAGTCTGAATGTGACTTACGTATTTCATTTTCAGCTTTTACTCGTTCAGCTTCTGCTTGAGCTTCATCTAGTTCTTTAATACGAGTATTAGCTCTTTCAAACATTTCTTGTGCTTTTTTAGCTGCAATTGTTTCTACAATACCAGCTACATCAGGATATTCTCTTGACCACTCCTCAATATCTTCATCTGACTTGGGGGGAATAATACCCATTCTTTCAGAACTTTTTTGGAGTGCTTCTAGTTTAGTTTCCCACTCCTTTTCTTTCTGTTGCATGTGACGTCTTAGATCACCATAACGTTTTTTAAAGCTTCTTTCTTCTGGAGATAACGTTTCTTCTTTAACTTCTGTATCGGCCTCTTTCGCTTCGACACTTTCTTTTTTTGGTTGCTGTTCTTCGTCTGATTCAATTTCACCACGTTGTTCAGCTTCAAGACGCTTGATCTCCTCTTCTTCATCTTGCATACGTTGTTGACGTCTGGCGTAGTTTGATCCTCGTTCAACAAATCCTGCAGTTTTTGGTGTTTCAACTTCTGCTAGTTCAGGCATATTCCATCTCCTTTATGTTGGGGCCAGCTATTACACTGGGTAGCCTTATAGTTATTAGTATAGGATTATTTCTTTTTCTTTCTCATTAAACCGCCTTTATTAATTTGTGCATAAATATCGCCAGACTCTGCTTCTGCTATTTGTCTTGCTTGATTTTCTGCAACTTTATCTGCAGTTGGTTTTGGTCTAGGTTTTGGTCTTATTGTCTTAGGTCCAGGTTCATAAATTGGTGGTCCATCATCATCATCTGTACTAGTTTTTTTACCACCTAAAAATGTAGAATCTCCTGGTTTTGCTTTAGGGGTTGGTTTAGGGGTTGGTTTAGTTTCCATTTTAAATATGTCAGTTCTAATTTGGTTTCTTTTGCTTTGGATAAAATCCATTAAGTCAGAATCAAAATTAGGATCTTTTCTAAAATCTTTGCTTTTAATAGAATCAGGAACTGTAATACCAATACCTTCCAAAGCACTAATTACATTTCTTTCTCCACTGGCATTAAAGGTATTTTCAAAAAACTGATCTGCTTTTTCTAATCCAACAGTGCCTTTTACTGCTTTATCAATAGCTTTTTGAAGCATTTCGGCACCTTCTATATCTCCTGCAGCAGTTCTTAGTGCAACCTCTGCTCTTGCCTTAGCTAAGTTTGCACCTTGAACTCCATACTTAGCCGCTCCACCACCAAGTATGCCTAAAGGAGTTACAGATCCTACAAAACCAGCTATACCAGCTCCAATTTTAGCTCCTGTACCAAAATATCTGTTTACAGAGTCTTCAGCACTGGAAGTAATACCTTTATACCAAGGCTCTGGAGTAGGTGCCTCTGGTCTACGATCTCCACCAGTATCTGTAACAATAGGAGTAGTTACAGGAGCTGGCTCACACATCTTAGTTTCTGGATTATAAACCATACCTCTAGCTGCACAAGTTTCTGGAGTCTCTCCTGTTTCAGGTACAGTAGGAGTTATACTTCCTGGACCTGTAGATTCCCAGCTAAAGCCAGTTCCAATATTTGGAATTACTGCTCCACCTACAGCCATACCTTGAGGTTGTTGATACATCATGTTTTGCTGAAGATAAGGATCTGGTTGTTGTTGCGGCTGAACCATACCACCTTGCATCATAGTCTGTATTTCCATCATTTCAGCTTCAGAAAGATCATCGTCAACAGGTTCACCACCTATTCTACCATTTCTTTCCATTTCTTGTAGGCCTATTTTTGCATCTGCCCTAAGATCTTCAAAGAATTTTACACCATAGTATTGAACAACATCAGCAGGAACAACATACTCACCTTCAGACAATCGGGCAGGAATATCATCTCGAACTTCTTTAGCCATAGAACCAGGAGGTACTTCATTACCTGATACAGGGTCTACATTCATACCGTCATCTCTTAGCCCACCTTCTCTCATAAAGGCCATTTCCATTTGTCTGTTCATATCTACTGTGCCTCCTTCGGCATAATTTGGTTTTGTAGGGCCAAAAAGATCAAAACCTTGAAGATCTTTATCTATACCTTTTGCATATCTTGCAAAATTAATTCCCCCCGTTGCATACCTTAAAATTTCTTCATCTGTCATAGGTCCAAGTTTTAGCTTAAAATCTTCTACTTTTTTACCCATAAGACTTTTAGGCTCATCAGACTGAAACTCTTTTAAAGTTTCTATCTTACGTTCTCTAGCTAAGTTAGAGGTTACTCTAGGTTTAGGGACACTTCCTACCGTAGCAATTTCTGCTGCACGTCTTCCAACAACTCTAGCTTCTACTTCTGAAACAGTTTTCATATAAGTTTTAAAAAGCTCTGACTCTAACTCTCTCATTTTACGAGCTATCTTTTTAGCTACGGCAACATCACCAAAAACTTCACCTGGATTTGGAACTTGACCTGGTAATATAGCGCCTGTAGAAGTTTTGTCTAATGCTCCTGTACCTCTTTGTTTTTCAAATATGTCTAGTATTTCATCTCGTAACTTTACAAAATTTTTATTTTTCTCTAACATATCTTTTTGGATTTTGTAACTAGGATATTCTTTTGTACCTACTCTACCAAAAAACACAGGATTTCCGCCCAGTTGTTTTAAACCTGCTATTTTATAATCTTGAAATTGAGCTGCGTGTTGCAGTTCGTGAAAAAATGTATTTCTAAATCCCTTCTTGTTAGGAGATGTTAAACTTTTATTATTTGGACTAAATACAATAGCACCATGAGTACCTACAGTATCATCAAAATGTGCTCCAGAACCAGTTTTTTTAGGATCAATATAAAAGGCTACATTTCTTAAATTGGGATATTCTTTAAAAAGTTCTGTATGAGTTGGAATTATATGTCCAACAGCTATAGGAGAATGTCTAGTAGATTCTTTTAAAGTTTGAAATCCATCGCTACTTTTTATTTCAACACGGCTATCATCTATTTCAAACTTAAAAGGGTTTTCTGGGATATCTCCAATATAATCACTAGACTTACCTGTTTGAAATCTACCTGTCATTTGCTCAATTTGAGCAGGACTATAACCTTTTTCTTCTAATTCTTTAGCTCTGTCATAATTACTGTCGTAGTAACCTGTAGCTCCTGGTCCAGCAATAATTTCAGATTCAGGTTTAGGTTTAGGTGCATCTAAAGCTTTAATTATTCTATCTGCACCAATATTGTTGGCTACTTTTCTAAGACCTGTTTTAGCTGCTGTGCCTAATCCAGGAATTAAACCAATTAATTCTGATCCACCAAGAAGAGCTATCTTACCGTAGTTAGGGTCATCTTTTTGTAGCTCTTCCTGTATTTCTTCTGCAGTCATAGCTGTACCGATTCCTGGCAAAGCTCCTAATACGTTTTCTACTACTTGCCCAGTTCCTTCTTTAGACCTTTCTAAATAAGCCTGACTGTGTCTACGCCTACGTCTACCTTCTGCATCTGTATTAAATGCTTCTTCAGTTTGTGCAGATAAGCCACCTTCGTATAAACCCCTAGTTCCTACAGGTTTTAAATTTGAAAACGACTTTCCAACCTTTTCCCAAAAGCTTAAAGTCTTCATTTTGGCTTTTGGTGGTTCTCCTTGTTCAGTAAGAATATCCTGAGCTGCATCCATAAGTCCAAGGATACCCTTATCAATCTTATCAAGGTATAAAGATTTCTTGCCTTTTTCTTTTCGTTTTAAATCTATATTTTGAAACTTTTTTATTTCTGCAACACGTTTATTTCTTTTTTCTTCACCCCTATCTGCTATACTTACGGCTGGTCCTGAAGGATAACTTTGAACTGTATCTCTTATAGTGCTTTTAGGAAACTCTTTAAAGTCTTCTGGAAGCATGTCAGTATTAAATCTAGTATTTAAATCATCAAAAAATTCTATATAATATTCTTCTTTTAACTTTCCACTTTCAGTAAGCTCTAAAATTTTACCTGCATCTTCACCGTATTTTTTATCAAAAGCTTCAGGATTTTCATTGCGTCTTTTCTTTAAAATATCAAAACCCATATGAGTAAATTCGTGAGAAATTACAGGAGAAAAAGAATAATTTGCTGTTGTAATAACTGAACCTTGCTGCGCTTTTTCAGCACCTTCATACCCCAGTTCTTTTAACTTTTTTATGGTTTTTGGTCCACCCCCTTGAAAAGCTAATCCTGTTTTTGGTTCTATTTGCTTAAAAACTTTATGAGCATCTGGATCATATCCAAGTCTGGCTATAGGATTCCAAGATAGTTGTTTATCTAAATCTGCTCGATACTCAAGGTCTCCAAATGTTTTCATTTGAAGTTGTTTTTTTTCTTTTTCTTTTTGTGCATCTAGCCTTGATTTAGGACGAAGCATTTCTTCTGTTTGATCTTTAATTGGTCTAGATCTGGGTCTTAAGCTACTAACCATTGACTTTTTCTCTTAATCTTAACAAAGAACGTAATGCACGTATTTCTCCTTGAAGCCTGTACATCTCGTCAAGTTCACGAGACTGCTCAAGGGATACATGAGTAAAAGCAATCCGTTCAGCGATTTCTTCGATAAACGGACTGTACAATTCAGGATTGTTGACAAAAGGTTTAAGTGTATTATTCACAACAAGTTTCATTTACTGTATCGGTTGTTCGCCAGTATTGCCTGAGAAGCCCTGTTCTCCTGGCTGAGGCGCTGTTCCTGTTCCTATGGTACCTCCCCCACTACCTTGGGTATCCTGCACTTGTACCCCCGCAGGAGCGCCCTGTGGCCCTGCTAGAGGTGGACCAGGAACTCCTGGTTGTGGTTCAGGTGGGTTTGCTTCTTGGAACTTTTTAAGAATCTCAGCCTGTACTGCAGCCTGTGTCATGTTGTTACCAACCTTATCAGGATCAAGATCCATAGACTTAGCAATCTCACGTACAATATAATCCATACGTGCAAATGGTGCCAGTGCTGGATTTTGTACAACTTGCAAGAACTGCATCAAGCGTTGACTACGTACTTCATTAGCCATCAAGCTTTCTGTACCACGAGCTTTAACTTCTAGATCTCCTTTAATTTCTTTATCAAAGTCAAACTGCATATTAAAGTTAAAGAATGCTTTACCAAGTGGAGCAAGCAGATAGTCATCTATGTTTTTAACTACGTTCCGTATACTACCGTTGGCAGCAGAC
>Ga0208160_1000963_pt1 | contig 12746 bp, 14 predicted proteins | sample CB_VirMetaG_FD_184536 | JGI IMG/M metagenome (GOLD analysis project Ga0208160, IMG submission 184536) | Freshwater to marine saline gradient viral communities from Chesapeake Bay - CB_1504_1 Viral MetaG (SPAdes) (version 4) | ecosystem: Environmental > Aquatic > Marine > Coastal | place: USA... | reverse complement strand
GATCGCAGACTGCTGCTTTGGCTGCCCGCCAGTAAAAAGTGCAACTTCATCTTTCCGCCGATTAACAAGCCCTTCAAGCACTTTGCTGCCAGCTTTGTTCCAGCGCGGCAGCTCCTCAATCACAACTTTATTTGCATCCTCGCCAGCCAGCAAACGCTTACGCAGCGTTGATTCCTCAAGCGCACTAAGCCCGACGTTATAGGCAAAGCTGACGATGGCAGCCTGCTGTTCAGGGCGCCATTTTTTTGTCATTGGCAGCAGCGTAAAAACGCCAGGCGCGAACAGATGCTCGACTTCGTTTTGCAACATCTCGTCTGCCATCTGCTGCGTGATCTTGTCACCCATGCGAACAGGACCATCAATCAGCCTGGTAGACCCATAACCGATAGTCGGCACACCAGCCGGACAGTGGTAAGCCTCTAACCTGCAACCTTCCCATTTCTTAATGATCTTCAAGCTCAGTGCCAACCATGCTGGTGGCAGCGTTTGCTTAGGCAGAGGATCAGCGCGATACAACTCAGCAAACTGCGTCAACACATCAGTAGATAGCTGCTCCTGCAGCCAGTCCCATGCTGCCAACTGATGCGGTAGCATCTTGAAATGCTTGGCAGCATCACGCAGTTGAATCGTACTCATTGATCAAGCCAAGGTGCTTTAATTTGCATGGCGCCGCCTAGCTTCCTGCTTTCTCCTGTTTGCAGCGTATCGTCAACAGGATCATGCGTAATGATTGGTTCAGGCGCTACAGGCTGTGTTGCGTGCCAGTCAGCTTCAGCTTTGTCCAGATTTGCAGGCAACGTCAGCTCAAACCACCATTGTTTAATGGCACGTTCAAGCCGCCGCTCCCAAGCTGGTTTGCCAAAGCGTATTAACCCTTTTTTGCTTTGATCGCCTTCAGCGCGTGAAACAGAAGCTGGATAACGCTGTTGTCCTTTAGTGGAGACAGAGCAATCAGTTCAGAAGCTGCCGCGACACAAATCCAAAAAGCAGGATGCGAAAGAAAGTCCATCGTTAGCAAGATGGTGGGCGTGCTTCCAGTTTAGAGACTCTTTGTTCAACCGTCGATAATCTGCCAAAAGTTTCTTTTCGATCTTCTTTCATATCTTGATGCAAGACTTCAAGCTGTGTGGCAATGTGTTCTACAGCACTAGTCAGTCTGATTACAGCGTCACGAGCTTGATCGTTTCGCCTACTAAACCCTGCAGCGCCCATAGCAGCTACAGAAATAGAAGCGCCAGCTACTGCGGCAATGATTTCAACCATGGCAGCAACGGCTACCCATGTAGTTTATCGCCCTTGCCCGCGTAATTTTTTCTTGCCACGACGATGTGGGCGGCTATGTTGCCCCATCCCTTGACTTGTAGTTTTTGGACGCCCGGCTTGATGCTCAAGGCGTCCAGTACCAGTTTTAGCGCGTACTGCCATCAGTCTTTGTCTTTTTGAAGCTCCTGAACAAGGTACTGCCGTAACGCACGGTCAGCAGGCGTAGGAGAAGGTTTAAGGTCTAGCTCAAGAATGCGCAGCTTAATCTGTCGAGCGTAATACTCATCAAGTTGCTGCTTGACTTCTTGTGCCTTGGCATAACGCGTTTCAATCGCCACAGTGGCGCCAACAATCACAGACAAAGCCGCGACGATGGCGCCAGCAGTAGCGATCCAGCGGTGCATTACCAATAACGGTCCTGCCAGTCAGAAGTATGGCACCACTGCCAGACCATGCCCGCAAGGATGAGGCAGGCCAGCAGCAGTGCCAGGGCGGTGATCAGGATGCCCACGGAACACCAGCGGACTTGGTGGGTGCCAGCTTTTCGCTGATTTGGGCGTCGAGCGCAGCCTCGATCTCGGCAATCTTTTCATCGCCGAATTTTGTCTTGACCCAGCCGATCACGATTTCTTCGGTAAGTTCGGCATAGGGAATGCCAGTACCAGATTCTGGTGCCTCAAGACCGATGGAGCCATAGGCGCCAGCTTGTTCACCATCGCGGAAGTGCGTCACGGTGTAGTGAACCGTGAAGACCGTTCCGATGTCATCAAGATTTCTTTCCATATTGGCAACCTTCCACACAGTGAAGGGGAAGTCGATGCCAGGTGCGGGGTTGGTGTCAGGCATGATCAGGTGGCGGTGGTTTAAGGCTAAGAGGGGTGCAACCAGTTGAGTAGGCCGGTTGCCCGCCTAGTGAAGGTGACTACGAGGCGTAGAAGTCTCCAAGCTTTAACGGATAGCCGCACTCGTCAACTTCTTGCTCTTCACCAACATCCTCCTGATTGCTCAGGTCGAGGCTGGCTTCGCAGTATTCGTTCCAAGCTTCGGAATCGGTCATAGGTGAGTAGTGAGTAGGACTACGAGGCAGCACAGCCGACAAGCAAATCAACAGACCATACATAGCCTGCGCCGCCAAATGTCCAAGACGGTGTAATTGTTAGTACGCCAGAGGCCGATTCCGCTAATGCTAGGTCTGGGGTGCTACCTCCACCGGAAGATGAATCGTTTACGTCATCTACAATACTTAAGGCTCCTATCTTTCCGTATACTTTCCAACTGCGCGTTCTGTGACCAGATGTATCTACCGTTGTAGCGTATACAACGCCCATAACCCGCCTTGGCGCAATGCTAAAATAATCAGAGATTGTAATAGAGCTAGCAGTTGACATATTTCCGGCTCCAGATTGCACTCTGAGCATCCCACCTTTATTGGTTGCTGCTGTAGTAGAAAGAGTACCACCTTTGATTTCGGTTGTAGCATTTCCAGAGCTACTAGACGTGCCCACCAACAACCTGCCGGAGCTATCAATCCTCATCCGCTCCGTCGGGCTGCTCGCTCCGTCGGCAGTAGTGGAGAACACTAGGCGCCCAGGCATGTCGTCAACGCCAGGGGTGCCGTCTACTTCTCCTCTTATCTCGGCGGCGGTGTTATAACCCGAACCGTTTGCAGCTCTATAACCAAGACTTCCAATCAAGTCGCCTGACTGAACAATCGCGTTAGAGCCAACTGCACCACCTCTGCTTTTAAGAAGCCATATGTTGCAACCGCCTGTGTTATTAGAAAACCTGCCAACTTGTACTGAAGAGCCTACGCCGGTAGTAAATGCTTGAATTGATGAATCGGCGTCAATGCTGGTAGACGTGCCAACTAACAACCTGCCGGAGCTGTCGATGCGGGCTTTTTCTCCTTGTTCTCCTGTACCAGTGCCAGCGCGTAAAATGATTGCGCCAGCATCTGCAGCCGAAGCTCCCCCAACCAAATCAATTTGACCGCCTTGATTAGCACCAGAACCAGGCGCGCCACCTTTTATTTTCAGAGTCGATGCACTGGCATTATTTGAAATAATAGTAGGGTTTGCTCCGGAGACACCGTTATAGAGCAACAGCGACACACCATCAGAATTTGATCCTGATACTGTGAGCGGAGCGCCAGGACTAGTAGTGCCAATCCCTACTGACCCGTCCTGTTTAACCGTAAACACTCCACCAGTATTGTTTTGCGCAACGATAAATGGCTGAGTAGATGATGCGTTATTGTCATACAAAAGCAACATCTCGGTGCCACTAGCCGTTCTGCCGTTTGCGCCTGTATAGCGCAAGTCCATGACACGCTTGTTTGCACCAGGTGTTGCCCTAGTGTCGTTAACTCGAATCCCCTCGTTATCAGAGTCATAACTAATTTCTAGTTTGCCGTTGCTAGGACTATTAGTCCCTATCCCTACGTTGCCTGACTCATTAACAAAGAGCGCATTTGATTCAGACGCTCCTGTCCTGAGATAAATCCGACGGTTGGAAACTAGAAATGTATCCGCAGAAGTACTCCGAGTACCTACGTGTAAATCTCCAGAATCATTAACAACTTTTGCGTGAAAATTACTACCTGCTTCCGCGTCAATCAGAACATTGCCTGTTGTGCCAGTAACAATATCAAGCTTGCCGCTAGGGCTACTAGTCCCCAGACCAACCCGGTTTGTAGAAGCATCAACAAAGACTAGGTTCGGTTCAGTATCGCCCTCAATACGAAAGTCGTAGTTCTCGCCTGTTTCGTTAAAGACGACTTCGCCGGTGCCAAAGTTGACACGCTGCGTCCCACTAGACGAGATGGCTACGTTGTTTGCGGCAGATAGATACAGGCCATTGGTTGGCGCCGTATTGCTGGTTGGGATGAACGATGCAGCCGTGCTCGTGCCAGTCGTGACAACAGCTTGGCTCCCGAAGTTGGGGCTGATCTTGGTGCCAGCAATCGCGGCGCTACTGTCCACCATTGCATTGGTCACTAAGGACCAATCAGTGTCATAGTCGGTGCTACTTGCCTTCCGAAGCACTTGGTTGGCTGTGCCACCAGCGGCAATTTCGCTGCCCGTAGCGCCTTGTACGCCCGGAACTGCCAGCACAATCTGCGTATCTTGCTGGTCAATGACCGCAATCTGCACTTCGGAAGACATGGATCAGTTCCGCGAATAAGTACGTTGCACGGTGGCAACACCCGTAAGCCAATAGTAACGCTCACCGCCAGCAGTAGTCAGGCTGATGTCGTAGCCATAGCGTCCGACGTCAATTGCAACTGTTGCCTCTGGTGTCAAAGTGAGTTGAAATTCACCATTTGCAGCACTTGTCACCGATGTCGTAAAAGTACCAATACTTTCATTGCTAATTAAACCGCGAATATCGGCATCAACTCCATAGCTCGTTAAGTTAAGCGGTTCGGCAACATAAAACGTCCCAGTTGCAGTGCCGGTCACGCTGATGGAGCTGCCACCACTTGTTGCCGATACTTGGAAGGCGCCAGTGGTCAATCCAGCACTGATCACGTAGTAAACCGTGTTCAATGTCAAGCCGCAGGGAATTGTGGTACCACCAGTGAATACCACTTTGTCGCCGGCGGTCAGTCCGTGGCAATCGCAGTTGAAGGTTGGCGTGCCAGCGTCAATACTGATGCTGGTTACTGTCTGCCGATTTTGCGTGGCGCGAAACGTGCCCTTCCAGGTGGAGTTCTGGAGGATCGTGATGTCGTAGCTAGCTGGGGTGATCATCGGATCAGGGCTGCGTGGGCCAAGTCACGTTCCACGGGAAGCCGGCTTGCGACGGAACATCACGCAGAGCTTGGCGGTACTTTTTCCATTCTGACTGCTGTTGGGCGTCAAGTTTGACATCAGCAAGCTGCGTCCAATCACAAGCCGCAAGGCGTTGATCTCGATCCTGACGGATGCGCCAAGACTGATTTGCAGTGAGTTGCTGCTGTTGTTCCAGCGGTAGGGGCTGCACGTCCCAGCCCTTTACCCAGACGCCATCGACCAGCTCAACCTGGCGCTCAATTAGCTGCTCAGTGCGGTAGTCATACGCAGGCGCAGGCTGCTCTTTGATTTTGATGACACCGTAGCTCTTGAGATCGGCTCTTTCCAGATCAGCGGGAAAGCTTACATGCGGATATTTTTTGCGCAAATCAGCCCGCGATACTGGATATTGCACGGTATTGTCCGCGCCCAAAAAACCCAGCATGACTTACAGGGGGGTTAGCGATGCAGTCATTGTAACCACGTCAAGCACTGTGGACACATTACTAGCCGTGACCGAAGTAGTGCTTGCGGCCAAAGAAGGCGTGCCTGTGTCTAGTGTTGCGGCACTAGCGCTAAAACTACTAGCGTCGTAGGTCAACGACCCATAAGTACCCGTTAGCGTGCCATCCGCAGGTAGAGATGTAATCAAAACATCCTCGTTTGTTGTCGAAGCAGTAGCAGCAACAGTCGCAGCGGCGTAATACAAAATACTATTGCTGGTAGTTACTTGAGCAGAGGACGAGTAGCAGCCTGTTTTTTCCAGGCGTCTTTGCCACACAAATCCCCCGCTACTGTTGAATTTGACATAAACAAGGTTATCCGGTATATCTACTTCAGTAAAAGAAACAAAAACATTATCCTCATACGCCTTAATACTTGAAGGATTTAAGTTGCCATTGGTTATATTTTGAGCCCAAAGCAAAGTACCGGATGCCGAGTATGCCAAAACATTAGTGCCTACTGAATTCTTGCCTGTTACATAGACCCTGCGCTCTGCGTCAACAGACACGGAAACGTAAGAGTTGTTAAACGTACCAGATGAATCAGAAAACCTTTGCCACTGAATAGTACCCGCTGAATTAAATTTAACCGCCAATGAAGCCGTACCGAGTGGTGCGCGTGTGTAGCTACCTGCCACAATTATTGAATCTTCGCTGTCAATTGTTACTGAGTTAAAAACGGCAGAGAGTTTTCTTTGCCATACAATGGCGCCTGCGCTACTTAATTTTATGACATATCCAGATGCGCTACATACGATTGCATTACCAGCACTGTCGACAGCAATGCCTTTCAGCAAGCCTATGCCCCCGCTAATAAACAATTCTTTTTGCCAATTAAAAGTTCCGGAACTTGAAACTTTATACACCCTTCGTTCAGACAGCCCCAATCCATTGGATATACCAAAAACATTACCTGCGCTATCGCAAGCCAGCCCTGGCGCATTAACTAGATTTTGCAATCTGCGAATCCATAAAATTGAACCGTATTTGTTTACACGGGCAATAAACATTTTTCGCTCTATGGACGCGCCAACCACGTAGTCAGTGTATCCACCAACAAATAAATTGCCAGATACATCCGACGTTATAGCTTCTGCAAAATCGTCATTTGTAGTACTGAGGTTAAGCAACCAACGTTCGCCAAAAGCGCCGGAAGGCCGATACGCAGCAGCCAAAAGAACTTTGCTAATCATGATGCCACATAGGAGCCGATGTAGGCACCATACAATGTTGTGCCAATTTTCCAGAAGACGATTGTATCTTTTGCCGTCAAAATAGGCGCAATATTCCCGTTGGTTGAAACCCAAGTAATTGCTGGCCAAGTAACTACATAAGTAGCTCCATTTTCCAAACGCAGAAGCAAAGATTGACCAGATTCAAGACTATCGGTAAAAGTTGCGTTACTGCTTAATGACTTGTACTGGATTGTGCCATTACCTGGATCAAGCGTAAATCCAGTTGACATGTTATATACAGTTTCTTTGATTTCTTTTAGCGTTGTTTGACCTGTGACGCCAAGCGTGCCAGGAACACTGATATTGCTTGCCCATTCAACGCCAGTTCCAGCCGCATCTGTTTGAAGGAGCTGGCGAGCAGCGCCATTAGCAAGTTTGCTGACAGCAATTTCGGCGGATCCGTTGATGTCGGCGTTGACGATCACTCCGCTGCCGATTGATGTTACGCCGGCATTGCTGATCGTGATGTCGCCCGACATGGCGACAGATGTAGGCACGTTGCTGCCGTTGCCTACCAATATGTTTCCACTGGTCAGCGATGCCAGCTTGCTAAACGCAATACCAGCGCTGGCGTTTACGTCGGCATTAACAATGACGCCGCTGCCAATAGCTGTAACACCAGCATTGCTAATCGTGACATCACCTGACATCGCAACCGAAGTTGCGACATTAGAGCCATTACCAACGAGGATGTTGCCACTGGTAAGGGCAGCCAGTTTGCTATAAGCAATTGCGGCACTGGCGTTTACATCTGCATTGACAATGCTGGCGTTGCCGCTAACAAGCATTGTGCCTGTTTGTGCCGGTACCGTGATGGTGAGATCTGCCGTATTGTTAGCGGCAGAAGTGAGTGCGGTATTGAAACTACCGCTAGTATCAAATACTAAACTAACATTATTTAATGTCACATTGCCTGTAAAAGTATCACCTGCTATTGCAGCTTTGCCTGAAAGGAGTTGCTCAAGCGCAGCTTGTACAGTCGAACCAGTAAAACTGCCCTGAGGGTTAAGAGTTATGGCAGTGGCTTGCTGCGCAGTAACTGTTGAAGAAACGTCTACTTCATTCCAAGCTGTTCCATCTGACAAAAGCATGTCAGGAGGCGCAAGAGCCACATTGGGGGCATTGCCGCTAGTAATAGTGCCACCAGTACTAACTACAAAGTAATAACGATTGTTTGTAGAGGACGCGACCGGCAACGCATCGCCTGATTCCAAACCAAGTGCAGAGCCAGCACTGGTGACAGTATCAATTAAGCCCGTGCCACTGCCGGCAGAAGCGTCAAAAGTACCAGCAAGAACGATTTCACCAGCAGTGATTGTGATCGGCTGCCATGCGTTGCCGTCATAGAGATAAAGATCACCATTTAGCGAATCGTAAAAATACTGACCGTTGTAATCAGCAGTTGGGAATACAACAATGCCATCGGTCGCGCCAGCACCGCCGATTTTTGTGACTGAATTATTTGCAAGCTTTCCCCCTTCAATACCATTAAGAGGCAACCGCTCAGAGTTAAGAGTGCCGCTGGTAACTTGACTGGCGCTGAACTCAATGTCAGCTAGGTCTGCGCTGACTAGATTTCCACCGGCAGTGATGTGTCCCTGGGCATCAATCGTGACTTTCTCATAGGTGCCTGGTGTGACGGCGTTGGTGTGGCTGATGGTGCCAGCAGCATTGACGCCAAGACCAGCGCCAGGGGCGACAACACCGACCGTCCCTGATGTGGCGACTGGTACATCCGCGCCAATCAGGGCGCGTCCGTCGGTGATTAAGCCCTTGGCGTTGTAGCGAACAACGTGGTATGCACTCGTGTTTTGAGTGACTGTGTTATCAATGACGATCTGGTTCCCGCTCATGGCGAGACCGTTGCCGTTCACCAGAACAGCGCCCTTGTCGGTGGTGGTGGCAGTCGGCAGATCTGCCGGAGCAATTACGCGGTAAGTGACAGAACCAGCGCTTGAAGTCGGTCCAGCCAGAAACTGACTGGCAGCGCTTGTAGCATCAAGGGTAGTGTTAAGTGTGACGCTATCGCCGGTTTGCGTGACGGTGACATTTACGACACCTTCGCTGCCACCGACTACGGTGTTGACCGAGCCGCCGGCTTTGATTGCTTGCCAAGTGGAGCCGTTCCAGCAATAAAGCTTGAGGTCGTCGGTATTGAGAGCAAACTGACCTGTGAAGTCACCAGTCGCTGGAAGCGTGCTGACAAGACGTGTTACCGAATTGTCGCCAAGTTTGGCTGCGTTTACAGCGTCGTTGGCGAGCTGAGAAGTATTGACCGTTTCGCCTTCGATGGCGCTGCCTGGGACTGAACCAGCAGCGAACAGGATTTTTGCGCTTGGGATTGTGCCGTCAGCGATTAGCGTGACAGCTTTGCCGATGCCATCCGAGATCGTGATTCTGCGTGTTTCGCTGGCACTGGTATCAGCGACGGCCAGCAGGTCATTGGCGGCAAGATTTGCGCCAGCTAGCAGGGGTAATTCGCTGATCTTCAGGTCAGACACAGCTAGCCTCTCGTTCTGGTGTACTCAGTTTAGACATCACTGTCTTCCAAGAGCAGATAGCCTTTGTCCGTGCCCTGTTCAAGCACAATAGGATCACCTGTCTCTTGTAGCAACTTGCGGCGTGGTGTTGTGTTGGCACGCAAGCGGATCGGTCCGGTAGCCACAAAGTCGATTGTTGAGACCACAATGTCGCCAGGGGCAAAACTTGTGGCGCTGCCCGTCACAATCGCATCAAATTCCCACCACACTTGATCGTTGACCTGCGAACCAGCAAAAGATCCGGCGTTTGCAGTGGCACCCAAGGTTTTGATGAAAAACTTTGCGTGAAATGCTGAGCCAATTTCCGTGCGCAATACAAGTTGCATCAGGTAATGCACAGGCTCCTGATTGATCTCGTTGACGTAATCCCACTGCGCCGTAAGTCGACCGCTGCCGCTGATCAGGCTGCTGTATTGCTGGCGGTGCTCGTCCGAAAGCGTTGTAACGTCAACCGTCTCGCGTGTTGTATTCAGTTCGTAGTCGCTGATTGATGCCAGCAGCCTGCCTGCAAGATCTTCTACTTCAACCTTGATAGGAATGTCGCGGTTGATATCGGCAAGTTCAACAAGTCCGGCGGTACTTCCTTCCAAGCTGTCATTGAAGTTGTCGTACAGGCGGATGCCGCCAAGCTCGTCGACAAAGACGTACCACTTGCCACTTTCGTGGACAGTCCCATCGCTCCAGCCGCTGGGCGACACAAAGTCGAGGTCGGTGCCGTCTATTGTGCTGATGGCAACGAGGTCGCCGCTAATTAGAAAACCTTCGTTGAAATCGAAACTAAAACGGTGACGTGTGCCATTTACGTCAGATGGATTGACAACAGATTCTTTGAAACCTTCCAGCGACTTGCGTGTCAGCTCGATGTTGCCGATATTTCCGAGGTAAATTCCCATTACAACGTCACCTCACTTAGTGCTCCAGTTGTCTGGAAGCTGATCTGTGCTGATGTAATTTCACCAACACTGGCGCCAAAAGAAACGCTGGTGATATAGGCAGTAAAAGAAACGTCGTGATTTGTGTTGCCCTGAATAAGGCGCAGACGAATTACTACGGTGTCGCCGTCACTTACACCGTCAACCTTCAAGACCTTACGCAGTGCGTTGGCTGCGTCGTTGCGCTCGGCGTCATCGCTGTAGTACAGAAGCGTGGCGCTACCGTTGAATTCTTGGACGCCGGGGGCGTATGTGCGCTGCGCGTTGCCGAGGCTAGTGGTCTCCAGCATCTCCACGCTGCCAGTCAAGGTCCAATTTGTGACCTTGAGTTGAGTGGCGCTGTCGATCAGCAGGGCGCCGTCTTTGCCAGTAAATACTTTGGCCATTAGATGACAGCCACCAGATTCACTGTAACGCTACTGCGACCAGGGCGAACAGATCGCAGTTGTGGTTCGGCTTCATAGCGCCATTTGCTGCCCGCTGGTGCTTGCATCGCAACCGATGTTCCAGTCAACACAGCAGCAGGTAGATCAAATGTGCGCAATGTGCCGTATTGCGCGTCGTAGTCCGTCAAAAATAACTGAGCGTTACTATCGGAAATGTTGTCGTAACTCAGCGAAAGTTTTGCGTTGCTGCGCTGGTTGCCGTACAAAATACGAATCTCAGATCCTGACTGCGAATTAAAACGCTTGACAGGCCAGTCACCTGGGCTGAATTCGCGGCTTGTTGGAACGAGTGCTGGAAACGTCATTACTCCTGCACCTCAAACGTGCCGGTCAAAATGTCTGCTGCAACAAGGCTAGCGCCGTTCTCGTCCACGGGAACGTGGATGGCTGAGATGCTGATCAGGCCATCCTCTTCAATGGTTAGCTGCTCCACTTGGTAGATCGCTTGGTTGTTTTGTTGGGTCAGCAGTGTGAAAAGGCAGCCATGCACATTGTCGTCAAGGACAACGCCTGCAGATATTGTGATGCTCTGCTCGGTAATTTGTCCGGGTGCAGGATCGTAAATGAGCGCGGTGTAATCACCATCCTCGATGGAACTGATTGAGACGAGTGTGCCAGCATCGGTAATAGCGCCGTTGTTTTGCGCTGAGTATGTAGTGCTGGTAGTCAGTACGCGGATGTACGAGCCGGGCTCGATGCTCAAGCCATCTGGCACAGTTTTGAAGGCGACGCTATGGGTGATGCGGCGACGTGTTGCCAACAGGAATTTTGCCGTGAGTAGAGCCTGAGCGCGGTTTGTGCAGAAATCGCTGAGGTCGATGTTTTGTTGGTTCGAGGTGTCACCGCTTGCGTCTGTCCAGGAAACAACTGCAGATCGTGGCGTAGGTAGCTCGTTCTCTAGCGTTTCGCGCCACTGCACCTGCACTGTGGTGTCGATCCGCTGTGCTGCATCTAGGTAGCTGAGCTGCAGGCTGCCTTCGATGATGTTGCCTGCAGTGAAAATTTGCTCCACCGAGATCGGTAGCGCTGCGATTTTGCCGTTGCTGTCGTAGGGGAGCGCCGGCATCATGCCGAACCGCCCATTTTTGATGGTGAAATTACAGAGCTGCAGCGAAGCCGCTTCGTACAAGAACGAGCGCAGGTTTTCCGATTCTTCGATAACGCCGTCAAAGAAAATCTTGTTGGCGTTCAGGAAGCGGGCTGTGGTCGTAAGGCTTGCGGTGTCGATAAGCTCGGCTGGGATGGTGCTACCTAAGCCCTGCTCGGAGTTTTGAAGGAGGTACAGCACCAGGTCAGCAAAGTTGTTACTGGCTCCGGTTGTATTGTCTAGCAAGCGCGAAACGGCAATACCTTCCGGTACCCACAGCCGCATCTGATCGACGCTGCTGATCTGTCCGCTGCTCTTCATGCTTAAAGCGACAACGGACATGTTTGTGTATTCAGGCGTCGCGTCGTTGGTGACGTACTCGTTGACGTAGACGATCTCGTGCTCGGGGCCGTTTTCGTTGCTTTTGTTTAGCTCCTCGAAATAGCTGCAATCAGCGATGCCAGTGCCAATCTCAAACGAGCGTTCTGCCGTGCTCAGGTCGGCGTCCTTTGGTCGCAAGATTTTTTCTTCAACTTGAGTAACGGAGAAGGTAAGCGTGATCGAGGTGTAACCGTTGGCTTTTGCAAATGGGTTTGTGATGCTGTTTAAGCCGTTTACTTGTAAGTTAGCCTTTGTCCCAATAGGCCAGCTTTCTACATGATTCAAAACTGTGTACGAGATGTCTTGCCAAGTCCAGCGGCGGATGCTGTCTTTATCCTTGTCTTTATTTTTTACGGATGTAGCTTTTACCCTGAACTCCAGCGTGTGCTCGGGTTTACCAGGTTTTGAAACTGTGATTCGTTGGCTTTGAGTTGTGCCTTGATAGCGCTCATCGGTCGCCGCACCAAAGATGTGGGTGAGCCATGCGTCTATTACGGCTCGATTGTCACCTTGATTGACGCGCGTATCGCTAACCGCAATAGCTGTAGGGCTATAGGTGGTTGGTAGAACAGTCGGGGCGTTATTT
>Ga0208160_1000961_pt1 | contig 12751 bp, 15 predicted proteins | sample CB_VirMetaG_FD_184536 | JGI IMG/M metagenome (GOLD analysis project Ga0208160, IMG submission 184536) | Freshwater to marine saline gradient viral communities from Chesapeake Bay - CB_1504_1 Viral MetaG (SPAdes) (version 4) | ecosystem: Environmental > Aquatic > Marine > Coastal | place: USA... | reverse complement strand
CACCTACGAAACCGTTAGTTGAGGTGACTGGGCCGCTGAAAGTTGTGCTCGCCATGAGATTTTCTCCGTGTTGCAGCACTCGCTACGTAGTCATCTGCAATGTCCGCTGGGCCGGTCTACGTAGCTGGATTTCCCAGACTTACAGTGGTTTATACGTGGAAAAAAGTTACTCGTCAAGAACCCATTTTTTGTGTCCCACCCCAAGAACTTTTACCCACCCCTGAGCTGCTGCGTAGTCTTTTTCCGACATACCCGTCTTATACGGCTGTACGGAATATCGGGAATGGCGAACAATTTTGGAAGTATCTGCCCACCAATAGTCCGGTTCTGTGATGGATTCAAGACGAAATCCTGCTGTTCGATAAGCCTCACCGTCCCCCCAACGTAAATCAGCATAAGAGACTAACGTACCTTCCGGATGATCCTTACGAAACGCTTTCACAAGCCTAGAAATACCTCCCAATACCCTTCCTACGGAGGCATACCGTAAAAGTTCCCAACCGGCGTTATTGAACCGACCTTTCCCAAAAGTAGCTACCGCTACTAATTCACCATCTATACGCAATCCGTATGCCCTAGATAACGTACTACCTGCACCTTGCAGATGATGAGTTTCAAGAAATTCTCGGACCTCTGTAGTTTGTGGTTGCGTCACTATACATTTACGAGCATAAACTGTATTAGAAACACCTAATATAGCTTTGAGTCGTGCTTCAACCAGTGGCCGTTGGTGACGCCACTCATCCTCAAATACCTGCACTAACTTAACCCCCTTGGAGGTACATTTTTCCCATTTTTCTCGGGTTTTATTCCCGATAAGACTTTCCCGGTGATACCACAAGCCGTTGTATTCAATCCCTACTTTCTTACTAGGTATGAACACGTCTATCTCTCTACCACTCAATACGGATGTATCACTACAATGTATTTCCAATCCCAATGAAGCTACAAAATCTGCAAGCTCCTGCTCCCCTTTGGAAATTCTACCTACGCATTTAGGACATCCCGCCCCACTCAAATGATTGTGTGGGGTTTGCTTAAACTCTCCATGTACAGGGCACTTAATCCGCATATTTTTATGTAGCCCGGAAAGTCCTGATACGTATTCATAAGTGTCTCCGTGTACCGACTGCGCTCGCCGTAGAAATTCACTAATACTTAATTGGCTACGTTTACCATTACGTTCGTAACCACAACGGGGGCAACCTTTCCCAGCAAGGTGGATGTACACAAGTTGTTCAAATTCACCGTGTACTGGACAAACAATCTGTGCCTTGGTACGACTGTCACGAATGTATTGTTCCGGGTAGTCATAACTATCCCCGTGAACCCCCCGTGCGGCCTGTACAAAGCTATCGTAAGTATGTGAGCGTTTATCAACACGAGACTTCACACCACATTTTGGGCATCCAGCCCCGTTTCTGTGGTTGTTCTCACGCTGTACAAAATCCCCATGAGTGGGGCATGTAATGGTTATTGGCTCCCCATACTTCGTGTACACCGATTTAGAGTAGTCGTAAGCACCTTTATGGGTGCGGGTAGCCTGCTTGATCCATATGTTTGTAGTAAGCGCTGCGCGTCCCATTATCGTCTCCTTGGTTAATGCGACCACGATACGTACTAAATCGGTGTATGTCAAGTAGTGGAATACGAACATAAAAAGCCCCTCCGAAGAGGGGCCTCAATCAAGCTAAACGCTTAATTTACTTATGCACCCGGAGAACCGAAGATGCCCAGCGGATCGCTGACGCCAAATGAATAACGTTCGCGCGCCTTGTAGCGGCTGTTGCCAGTATCGAAGTCAGCGTCCATAGAAGTTGACATCGGGGTACGGACAAAGTGCTTCAGGCCGTTCGGAATGTCAGTGGTGAGGAACCACGCATTCGTATCCGTAAGGTAGTGATTAACAGCGTAACCGCCCGGAATAGCGCCGTTGGAACGAATCGCATTGATGTCGTTGTCAGCGGTAGCTACACGCAGCTCGGTGTCGAGCAGACGGGTTGCAACGAACTGCAGTGACGGCGGGATAATCAGCTTCTTCGGCTTAGCCGCGATCAGCAGACCACGCTCGTCGGTCCAGCCAGCGATCTGAATGACTGCCGCCTCAAGGGAGGTTTCGTTCAGGTCAGCCGCTACAGACGGTTCGTTGGAGTTAGTGCCACCATTTACCAGCGGGTGATCGGTTGCACAGAGTGCCTTGCCGTCGCCGTAGGTAACGCCGCTGAACGCGTTGTTCAGGACGTAAGCAGCCTTAACCTGCTTGGTGTAGGCCATAGCACGAGCCAGAGCCTTGGTGTAGCGAGAGGACAGAGAATCATACAGATTATCTTCAATCGCTTCTTCAGTGATACTGAAGCCCATTGCAATGGTTTCGTGAGTATAGCGAGCGGTCCATGCTTCCTGCGCATTGTCGTAGGAGATGGAAGCGCCTTCTGCCTTCACCGGAGCGGAACCGAAGCCAGACAGCTTGGTTTCTTCTTCAAAAGAACGGTCAGAAGATTCAGTTTCGTAAATCTCCTTGTGCTCTTCACCATACTTAGCGTATTCCAGACCAAACAGCGCGTTGAGTCCGGGCAGCAGCTCTTTGAGGAGCTGGGAACGTGAAATTGCCATGATTTACTCCTTACACGCCAGCGTTGTTGGTCATGTGATGACCGCCGATTGTGAACTTAACGTACACATCCGGGTAGTTATCACTCTGTGAGTTGTTAGCAAAACCAACAATCAACAAGCCACCGACAGTGGTCTGTACGGTTGCGTCGAGTGCCATAGTGGAATTGCCAGTAGAGGTGCTACCTGAAGTGGTAGCGTTCTGGGCAGCCGGGAACTTGGTGATAGCACCAAGAACTGCCTGTGAGCCAGAACCGTCAAGCTGTGCTTGGAACACAACCATCGGATCATCCACAACATATGCCTTCACAACACCAGTGGTGCCGGACGGATAATACTGAGAGTGGATAACCTGACCCTGAGCATTTACATACTCACAGCCCACGAATACGCCAAGAGCACCGATGCCATTGCCACCAAAGTTATTGGTAGTGATGTCAGCACCGGTACCGTCAGCCAGTTCAACGTAGCCAGCGGTGGTTAGCTGTACGACTGAGCCGTAGAAGATGTTGTTTGCAACACCAGCCGGATCAATCAGGTACTCCGTAGTAGCACCAGCGTACGGCATGCCGTCAGCGCGTTTTACGGGGCGAAGCCCGTAAGGAGCAGCAGAAGTAGCCATATTAGACTCCTATAAAGGTTAAATTAAGTACCATCACCGAAAGTAACCTTCGTTTTGCGATCTGAGAAAAGAGGCATACGAGGGTCATTTTCGCGCATGAAATTGTTGTCAACCGAACGCATCTGAGCTTCAGATTGCTCGCGATAGTAATCATTACGATCGTCAACCATTTCCTTCGGGGTTTTGCAAAGCATCAGACCACCAATGATGATGTTGTCGCGGAAACGCGGATCATCTACTGGAGATGAAAAAATCTCCGGGTGGGCAGAAGCTTTTACAGGCTCCCAACCTTCACGTAGTTTTGCGGAAACATTCATGGCATCAGGCTGCCCCATTGTGCTCACACGGACCCAATGAAATTCATAGCCTTCCTCCGGATTCGGAGTTGGAAGTGTTTCGGGACGTACCCAAGAGCGCTTCCGAGCCGTTTTTTCGCGGGTTTCGAGTTCGCGGTTTAGTCTGTTCTCAGCCATTTTGATTCCTCATGTCTTTTGCAACCTGTGCGGCGTATTGTTGGGGGGTTAATCCTAGGCGTTTAGCGATGGACAACTGTGTCTTAGTCAACCTAATTTTCTTAGGTGCTGTGCTCCGCGTAGCGGGGGCGACGACGTTGGCCTTCTTCTGCTTCGGTTTAACAACCTCCTCTTCTGCTTCTCCAAAATAATCTGGGAAGACTTGGCGCATACGAGAATCAATTTTCTCGTAGTAATCATCACTTCGGGGGTCAATCCCCTGTTTGACGAGTTTATTGTGCAACCCCAGCGCGAAACTCGTCATTTCATCGTCAGATCCGAACCACGAATTGGACTCAGCCCAAGACGTAACTTTCGGATCTACCGCCGGTGCTGGGGCGGGTTGTTCATTTTGTACCGCAATAGATTCCTCTTGTAAAGCAGGGACCTTAAAATTAGCCACTCTTTCTGCCCGCATCTTAGCGGCTGTCAAGTTTTCTTGCGCAGTAACAACTGCGTCTGCGTCACCTGATTCGTAGGCCGCTTTATAAGCACGTTTTGCCTGTTCGAGTTCAGATGCAGAAGCACGTTTTGCCTGCTCCAAGAGGGCTTCTTGGTTCTTGTTTACGGTACCCTTAAGTTTCTTGTTCTCCTCGACAAGCTGCTGGGCTACACGCTCCAGTTCTTGCCGCTCACGGAGTGCCTTTTCTTTTTCACGACGCTCGTCGTGGTATCCCTTGCTAAAATGTTGTATACGGTTACGAACTTTCTCAGAATATTCTGATAGTTCTTCGTCGGTTACATCTGCAGGGGGCTCAGAAGGTTTGCGATTCCGATCCGCTTTCGGGGTGTCGTCCACCACCTCCAGCTCAACGTCATCGTCGTCTACTTCTGGCGCCTTTTTCGCTTGCTTTTTAGCCTGCTTCTCCTCTTCTTCGCCTTCGAGTTCTACCTCAAATTCTTCAGAATCGTTGCTGGCTTCATCCTGAGCTTCGTCAGGAAACTCGTATTTCACTTGTTCAAATGGCATTTTCTACTCCTTACGCACGCGTGATTCCACGCGGATCGGCGACGACAGCCTCAATGGAATCGTCGTTCATTAGGCGATATTCCACCCCATTAAACATAAAACGGGTGCCAGTATTGGCACGAAACATCACGTAGTCGCCCTGTTTACACCACGGTCCGTTCGGAAAACGGCTTTCGTCGTTATAAGCCTGCTCGCCCATGTCTACCACAAGGCCAATCATCGAAAGGATGCGCTCCTCGTGCATGGTTTTATCCGCTTTAATGATTCCGGACTCGTATTTGTCCTCAATCTGCGGCAACGCAATCAGTAGTCTGTAGCCTACTGGTTTAGGAATTTGAGCTTCTAGCTCCTCAGTGCTCACTTCAGCAGTGGTATCAGTCATCATCTTCATCCATATAGTTACGCGAAAGGTCTTCAATTTCTCGCTGTGCGGCACTCAGACCCCGAAGAATCCCGCACGCTTCCCGGTAGGCGGCATAGTCTTTTGCTGCACCATCTACAAGGAATTGCATCGAAGAGTTTTTACGCTCCTCAAGTCGATCAATAAGCACGTCAAAGACGGTTTTTGCCATTATTTAGCACCTTTTTGTGGTCCGCTAAGCGTTTTCATAAGCTCCATTTTGATCTTATTACTTGCTTGTTTCTCTTGGGAGGAAATTCGCGCTCCCTCTTTTTGCGCCTCGATAGCCACTTTTGCCTGTTCGAGCTGCAGTTTTTCGGCGGCAATCTGAGCGTCGGCCATGTCCTTTTGCGATTTCCGCTGGACTTCCTGTTGCTTGATCTGCACTTCCTGCTGCTGGAGTTGGAAAAGTGGGTCCTGAGCCTGTTGTTGCGCCTGCTGCTGAGCAACCTGCTGCTGGTGAGACTGAGTAAGTTGTTTGCCTGCGTCGGCAACCAGACGAGCGAGATTGACCTCGACTTCTTCTGGCAACTCTTCGCCCGGAGGTGGTAGCGCAACCCCAAGGCGTTCCTCGATCTGCTTCCGATAACTGAAGCCCAAGTGTTCGGCAATGTGAGCCTGCAGTGCCTGCATGATCTGCTGTGCCTGCGGGTTCTGACCGATTGTCTGGGCGATCATCGGGTCCTGCATGAAGCTGGTATGCGTCGCAATGTGCGCATCGTGATCTTGATAAATAAACGCTTTCATTGGCTTTCCAACGAGTGCGTTCATGTTTTCGCTGACCGGATCGGTCGGTTTTGCATCTTCCGTAGTCGGAACAAGTTTGTCGGCATTCTTGATGCCAAGCACCTCGATCATCTGTCGATGAAGCTGAGGGAGGTCGTAAATCTGCGGAGCCTGTGCCGCCATCTGCAATACCGCTTGGTACTGCACGACACGCTGCGCCATTGTTGAAGAGTTCGGATCAGAGACGGGGATGACGTCCACCATCTCATAGTCCGCACGACGAGCCATCGTTTCACCACGGTAGGGTTCGTACGAATACTCTTCTGGAGCGTAATCGGCAATGATCGCTTTGAGGAGTTTGAACTCCTGCTTCATCGCGTAATGCACTCTGGCCTGAACAGCAGCCATCGGCTTCAGGGTGCGCTCCAGTAGTGCAAGGGTTGTACCGACCGGCGCTTGTGCACTCATGTCGGAGATGTTCATGTCGGAAATCGCACCGAGGCGACGTCCTTCATTTGTGATCTTGTCCAGCAATGCCAGCAGAGTCTGAGACGGCTCCTTGTACGGCAATGCCATGATGTTGTCACGGATCGAACCCGACGGCACGTCTACATCACGGAATTCGCCCGGACCAATCGGTGTATCATCACCCTTAACGCGCAAACCACGTGATTTCAGGCCGCCCGGAAGGTTCGACAGCGTACCTGCGTCGACCAACTGACGGATCAGTGAAGTGCCTGCGCGGGCGTAACCACCAATAATGTGGATCAGACCAAGACCGTAGAAACCAAATCCCGGCACATAGACATAATGAACAAAATGCTGGCGTTTCAGGTGCAGGGAATCACCTTCTTCCCAGTTACGACGAATTGCCAATACTTCGCCACTACCCGCTTCGATTGTCACGACATACGGTTTAGCGAGATCGTCTTCCTCGTCGATACCCTCAATAACCAAATCAGCATGCACTTCGTACAGCGCATACCGCTCGTCGTTATTCAGCTCGTACCCACCTTCTTCGGCCTTTTTCTTCTCAATATCGGTGTGGAATGAACCCGGTTCGCCAAGCTCAACATCTGCATAAAACCCACTGTCCTGTAGCTTGCGAATCTCGTTTTTAGTTTTACGCATGATGTGCGTAACGCGCTCAGCAGATTCAATATGGCTTGCGCCATAAGGCACCACCACATCTTCAGCCGGGATATACACAGCCGTCTGACGACCGATATTCGGGTCGAAATAAACCTTTTTGAACGCAGATCCTGCCAATCCAAGGCTATACAGAAGACGTTCATGCTCCGGACGGTATTCAACCATGCGCTCGGTCAGCTCATAGTTCATGTCCGCTTTCACACGTTGCGCGGCTTCTTCCTTCTCCTTTGACTCCTTGCCGAGAATCTTGACCTTCACAGGCCCAGCGGCAGGGAAGGTTTCGGACATCGTTTCTGCTTGGAAGCGAATTGCTGCTTCTGCCAGAATTGTGGAGTAAACCCCGCAGGCATCTTCCCAAGGCTCAGTACGCTCCTCGTACTTAAACCCAAGAACCTCAAGCCCTTTTACAAATGTATCTGCCCAATCTTTACGAGAGGCGACATCGGCATCGACCTGAGAACTTAATTCTTCAGAAAGAGAAGTTAATGCGTTTTCATCAAGGTATTCCACCAAGTTCGCATCAAACGGACCTTCTACATTCTCTTCAATCCCAATACCCAACGTAATTTCTACAGAGCCATCCTCTAACTCCTCCATCGGCATTTCTTCTGGAGCGAGGACATCCTCAATAATCTCGACATCAATCTCAGACGCCATCGGCTCAATCATCTCGACTTCTTCGTCCAGACCCATCGGTGCGCTGTAAATACTTTTCTCAATCGCCATAATTTGTTTTCCTTAGTAGTACCCGCCTCGGCGCTGCTTAAAGTAGCGAATTTCCTCGGGTTCATCCGTTGGCAGTCGAATAAATCCGCCTTGACGGAACCGCATCAACGCCATGACGGTGCTATCCACCAAGTCATCATGGCTCATAAACGGAAATCCTGCGATTTCCTCGACGACTTCTTCAGCCCAACGGGTCTGAGGCACCCAGCATAACCCAGATGCAACGATGTCAGAAACAGAGTTTAACCGCGCCAATTTATCGCCGGAACCCCTATGTGGCGTATATTCTTGCACCGGCATGCCCGTCCTACGCATTTCTTGATACAGCGCCGTACCCGCTGATTTCTTTTCCACGATAAACGCATCAGGCTCCCACTCCTGCCATTGGCGGAGCGCCATCGCCTTTAATTCGGGGAACTCAAACCGGTCCTTCACACTATTAAGTAAGATGATGTTGTACGCCTCGGTCTCCTCGTTGAGGAACACCCCCCACGTCGTGAGTGCTGTGAAGTCGGCACGGTTGTGGGTTTCTGCTGCGGCGTCGAGACTCATTATGATGTACTCACACGGGGGCGGATTGTCGTTCCCCCAGATATTCCACCATTCCCGCTTCACAATCGCCGCTTCTTCTGCGGTCGGTTGCTGCTGATACTGGGCGTTCCACTGGAACACCGGCATGGACGCTTTTGTACGCTGCAGGGCGGGGAGGTCGAAGAACTCAGGCCACAGCGGTTTCTCCACCATCTTGTGGGTCTGCTTGTCCTCTACCGTCAAAATCGCCGGAAACTCAACAACCTCGTACTGGTCGGCCAGATCATTCTTCGCCATGTCCCGAACAACACGCCCAGTCAGGTCATCGAGATGCCATCGGGTCTGGATAATCGCTACGCGCCCTCCCGGCATGAGACGTGTACGTGCACCGAATGTGAACCACTCGTACGCCTTCTCGAACACCTCAAAATTCCCGTTGATGACGTCCTGTTCCGAGTGGGGGTCGTCCACGAGGAGGAGATCCGCACCGCGACCAGCGAGCGCCGAGCCAATACCACACGCGTAGTACTCACCGGCTGAGTTCGTGTTCCACCGACCAGCAGATTTAGAGTCAGCCGCCAGCGTCACTGTCGGGAATATGTCCTTATACGCCTCGGATGCGATCAAATTACGCACCTTTCGACCGAAATCCACAGCCAAATCGGTGGTGTGGGAGACCATCATTACCTTTTTATCGGGGTGCCTACCCAGAAACCACGCTGGAAAATAGATGGAAACAAGCTGGGATTTACCGTGACGAGGTGGGATATTGACGCAAATACGGTCTTTTTTACCCTCCGCCACGTCCATCAGCAGATTTGCCAGAATGCGGTGGTGTTTACCCACCTTATAATCCGGCTGGATGTGTTTACAAAAGGCGATTAAATCGTTGTAGCAGGCTGTCGCACGCTTCCGCTGTTCCAGCGTCTCGGCAATATCGAGAATTTCGCGCTGCTCATCATGGGTAAAAGCGTCCAGATTTTCGAGGATCTCCTCGATCTCAGCATCCGTAAAGTCTTCAACAACCGCCTCAACTGCGTTCATCCGCAGCCTCTTCCTCGTCGTCGTAGTGCACCTCTTCTACCTCCCCTTCAAGCTCAACACCGGTAAGCTCGTCAAGGTTCAGCACCTCCCCATCCAAGGTGACGTCGGTGATCTCGTCGTCCAACTGCCGTAACCGGTCGAATTTCTCTCGCAGCCTTTTCCGCAGGTCATCCGTACTCTGATGAGTAATCGTGACTTCAGTCTTCTCGGCAAACAGTCCAACATCCGAGATTTTACCCAGCAGCTCCAAGGCACGAATGCGTATCCGTGGGTCTGGGTTTTCGGTTTCAGTGAGGAGTTTATTGGTGACGAGGTGACGGATTTCTGCAGCATTGTTGGCAACTGCAGTGCCGAACTCGTCGAGAATCCCACGGACCAGCACGAGAGAAGCCGGAGTCATCTTTGACGCCCGCTGCAATGTCACCTTTTGGTTGGTCAGCTTCTCGTTTTCTGCATACGCAGTAACAACTTTAGCGGCAACATCTTGATCGCCTACATCAGGCGTAATGTTTAACCCGTGTTCACTTAGCTCGAACGCAGTGTTACACGCCGCCTCTGCGTACTTCCGCAGATCGTCGAAATCCACATCGGGGGAAAGAGGCACCCCAATATCAGGACTGAGCATCATATTCATATTCGCAAGTCAGTAGTGACCGTTGCCGAATTATATGCAGCAACAAAATTTTTTTGCAAGGGGTACCTTTTGGGTCCCCTTAAGGGGGGTGTTCCCATAAAGCGGGGGGTAGGGGGTCCCGGTTTTCATTTAGTTGTACGTTGTTCACGCAAATTATTAACACATATACGCGCGATGGTACCTAGTCGAAAAAGGGGGGGATGGGGGCCGGTGGGGTCTGTTATACGCCGTATAACATAGCAGCGCCTAGTCTATCGGGGTCTATTTAGGGGTGAGTTATCATGCTTTTTTGTGCTGTTTTGTTATCATGTGTCCATCGAAGCAATCCCGCTTCGGTGCAACGTTTCAATACTAGGAGAAACGACAATGGAAAACGTAACTATCAGCGCGACCACAACTAGCGCAGTAATCGGTGCACTCAAAGCAGTAAGCGCTGCGGATAAACAATGGGTCAAGGTGTCCGACGCCTGTAAGGTCGAAGGCATCACTGCGGACACGCTGGCGCCGAAAGGCCAACATCGTGAACCGATGAAGCTCGTCGTGATCGGCGCATTCAACAAGGCGCAGCAAGAATTGCTGGCGAAGGCGCCAGCTACTCTGAGTGAAGGTGAGAAGGCTGAGCGCCGCGAATTGCAGCAGCGCATCGGTCGATACCTTGCCCTGATTCAGCAGCATCTACGGCCGAAGAGCCCGAAAGGCGCGAGCCATCGCCGCAGTATCGAAGAGCGCCTGCGTGATGAATGGAAAGCGCAGATCGAAGCAATCAACAAGGCGCAAAAGAGTGAAGGCGATCTTGCATTCGACGCCGACGTTGTGGTCAAGACGCTCCGCGAATTGATCGCTGATCTGTAACCACAACAGCCCCCGCTTCGGCGGGGCTTTTTTTGCCCTGAGAAAGTAAGTTATACCGCGTATAACACGATCCCACGCAAGTGGGAGATGATGCCAGTTACCACGAGCAGCGGCGGGCGAAACGCACAGGAATCGGCACGGACTCGGGCAAGGATGAAAGTGAAGTGGGACGAGCTATTGCGTTGTTATACAGCGTATAACAAGTCAATCTTCAGGTAAGCACTCGGCGAGTTCTAGTAATCGCTTGCGCTCCCGATCTATATGCGCCAAACGTCTGGCGATATACACACCCAAATCGGCGTTACCTTTCTGTGTATTACACCGTTTGCAGGCCACTACTAAATTATCCGGATCGTCGCTACCACCTTTCGACCTAGGCACAACATGATCCAAACAAGCCGAACTTTTAAGTGGTAATGCCTTACCACAGTAATGGCAAACCCGCCCATCACGTTCTAGCACCAACGCACGGTGCTTTGTATACCAATGTTGAGATAACTTGAATCGCATCGCTCTCTCCGCGATCTGCGGGAAGACCGCAGATTAAACTAAAAAATCACCCCTGTCAACCCCTAATTTGCACACTGATGCCAGTTATCACGAGCAGCGTGGCGTCTAATGTACCTTTCTTTTGTTCCTTTTTGGTTCAGACCCTGTTTTACACTAAGTCATTGATAGTTCTACATGTTTTCGTATTTATGCACAGGTGTAATGTTCCTAATGTTCCGTTTTCAAAATCACAAAAGGTACATTGCAGTTTCGTGCAGTTTGGTGATCTGCAGCCAGCGATTGTTTAGAATTATGTATTTATTTATCTATCATATATTATCTATTTATATCTATTCTTTACATACTTACCTAATGTTCCTTTTCTTGGAAAAAAAGGGTAGAGACATAATTTTCAGTCGCTGCGCGGCCCCCGACGTTTGTACCTTTTCGCGTTTTTCGCCCCGCAGATTTCCGTAGACCCCCCCTCGGTTTTTGAAAGCGAACATTAGAACAAAGTTTTAATTTCATGCACTTACAGACCCACGTAACGGAACATTTGCGGTACATTACAGAACTTTGCGGAACATTACACTTCTCCACACCCAGTAACACGAAACTTCACTACTTGACACAGAACTCAAAATACCGTATAATATATCTTGTTGGTGGGAGATGGGCTCGGCGTGTACGCTCTGTGGAGCGTCCTAGTCCCCGCTCTGTTATACGCCGTATAACACCGTCTCCTGCCAACACCACACACAACAGGAGAACGACATGAGAAAGATCGAACGCGACATGATGCAAGCCATCCATGCACACACCGCATGGCGTAAAGACAACACCGAGGTAAAGCCGATTGATGCCGAACGCGTCGCTGTGTATTTATTCGGTAATCACATTGCCGATGTGCACAGCTACACCGGACAACCCACCGTGAATCACACCACACTCGCCGACTGGCCGACGCGCACCACGCGCTCTCGACTGCGTGCGATGGGTGCCAACATCTAAATTGCAGTTATACAGCGTATAACAAGATAACAGGAGAACAACGTGAAATACCCAGAAAACAAACAAGAGTTCCAAGCGTGGCTCGACCAGATCGATGCTGAAATCCATAAACAAGGCCAGATTGTGGATGCCCGCTTATTAGATAAGCGCAAGCAAATCGCCAAAGTAATCGCGGAATGGGAGGACTGATGAGTGCCCGAACCAAATACGTGTGGTTAGTAGAACACCGCGAAGGGCCTTCGTGGTCTGTGTGGGCCGTGTTCACTAACGCTGAGGAAGCTGAGGTAACACGTTACTGTTTAATTAGTCGTTTTGGCGAAGAGTACCGTGTATCTCGAATGCCGCTTAACCCAAACATTATTGGAGATGAATGTGAATATCTTTGCACTTGACCGTGACCCCGTGCGTGCTGCCCAGATGCAGTGCGATAAGCACGTAGTGAAAATGACGTTGGAGACAGGACAGATGCTGA
>Ga0208160_1000960_pt1 | contig 12756 bp, 11 predicted proteins | sample CB_VirMetaG_FD_184536 | JGI IMG/M metagenome (GOLD analysis project Ga0208160, IMG submission 184536) | Freshwater to marine saline gradient viral communities from Chesapeake Bay - CB_1504_1 Viral MetaG (SPAdes) (version 4) | ecosystem: Environmental > Aquatic > Marine > Coastal | place: USA... | reverse complement strand
CCACGACCATCACCCCTGCGCGACACAGCTTCGGGCGGACCGCGTCGGACTGGGGCCGGGCAGTACAGGAAGCGCTGCTGCGTGGTGACCTCGCTCCGAGCCACTACGCGATGCTCATCGTCGAAGGCTTCAAGTTGTGGAGCAACACCTACGTCGACAAGGTGGCCGCTCTGTTCCCCTCGCTCACCACCGAAATCGGCCTCACCGGCGTGCCGCTCAACTGGACCGCGCTCCACCACGGCATCATCGACTTCCGGAACGCAGGCAACCGCGCCCGGTGCATCGCTCTGCTCGACAACGTCGGTGCGAAGCAGCTGATGGACGACACCATTTCGCTCGGTGGCGCCATCCAGTTCTCGCAGAACGCCCGCGAAGCCATCCAGGGCGCGCTCTCCGGTGCCTACCTGGGGAGTCCCATCGACGGCGTAGACTTCTACATGTGCGGCGAGCTCGACGCTGACGGTGGCGACACCTGCGGCGCGCTGTTCACGGCCGGCTGCATTCAGTCGCTGCACACCCGCGTTCCGCTTCCCGCTGAAGCTGACGTGGTGGCCGACGGCGGCTGGTACAACATCGAGGCCATCCGCGGCGCGAACGGCACGACGCAGTTCAACACCGTTGCGCACCTCGCCGTGCAAATCCAGGAGCAGGCGCGCGGCGCGATGATTCGCTACGCCTGAGCCACACAACAGGAGGCCATCCAATGGCGACCCGAGCAAACGTCACCTCTTCACCGGCCGTCGAGCAATCGGCGCCGGTACACCAGTCCGTCCCCGCCCTTGCGCGAGCCAATACGGGGCCCTCGCTCGGGTCGACTCCGCTGCGGCTCGAGCCGGGGCGGGGCCTTTGGACCTGGGCAATCAACCCGGCAAAGCTGGGTTGCCGGGACGGTCGAATCGTTCCGCTGCAGGTTCCCGTGCTGCACGCCGGGGGCTTCAGCGCGAACATCGAAGGCGACCAGGGCGCGGGGTGGCTGGCACAGCTTCGCCGCGAAGGCTGGGTGGAGATTCCCCACGACTTCGCGCCGGATGCGAAGGCCTTCGACCAGCCGCGGACCAACGCGGCACTGTCGGTCTACATCGAGGAGTACCGGGGCGTCGCCATTACTGGCGCTCCCGTGACCCGGTACGTCGACGCCTGGAAGCGCCCGCTGCAAATCGGGATGCACACCGAATGGGAAGAGGACACCGCAGGGCGGGACGTCTACCTCGCTCGAGCGCTTGTCGAGATTGCGAACAAGGGCCAGGCGCTCAACGAAGCGCAAATTCGACTGGCCACCCGTCCCTACATCCGGCAAATCGAAGCGCTGGCCTCGCGAGATGATGCACGCGCTGTGCGCCACATCTCCCAAATCGCCGGGCATCTGCCGGTCCAGTACCACACCGAAGGCGTTCGGGAAATCCTGAAGCGCCACGGCATCGAAACCCGCACCGAATAGGGGGCCGCATGGCCTGGTCTACCACTCGCATCGACTACGACCGCGCTGACAGCTCGCTGCAGGTGCTCATCGGCTCCGGTGGCGTTCCCAACGTCGCCACGAAGGCCGCGCGAGCCATGGCAGTCCGCACGGACGCCAGCAACCTCGCCGCCATGCTCTACATGACGGTGGACAGTGGGTCCACTTGGCAACCGGTGCAGGTCGGCGGTGTGGCCGCGGCCTTTTTGGACGTCAACGTCACTGCAGACATGGCGGCGGCCGGTACCGGCGTGGCGCTCACCACCGAACAACTGCAGTTCCGCACGAGCACCTTCACGCTCACCAACAGCCCGATTCCGCTCACCGACGAAGTCGGCGTCGTGGCCTACGGTGGCCTCAAGTTCGCCGACCTCCCGGCCGGCGCCATTCTCTTCGCCGGCGTGTCAACCGACCTCGCCATCACGAAGGATTCGGCTGGCGTCATTGACACTTGGGACGGCGACTACTCGGTCGGCACCGTCACCGCCGCCAACGACGCCACGCTCACGGGAACCGAAGCGAACCTGCTGGCGAGCACCGCGACCCCGCAGGCGGTGGCGGGTGCGACCACGGCGAACGGGCACAGCGCAACCGCGCAGGCCTGCACTGTGGTCGATGGGACGTCCACCGCGGTTGACCTGTACCTCAACTTCCTCGTCGACGACGCGGACCACGACGTCACGAGCACGCCGTGCAACCTCATCGCAAACGGCACCATCACGGTCACCTGGGCGAACCTGGGCGACTACTGAGCGTCTTCGAAGTGGGGTAGGTGAATGGCCATTCGAAACGAGACGCACGCGCTGGCTCGGCAGGTCCCGTACCTGCTCGAGCGGGCTTACGCGTCGGCGGATGGCCTCACCGGGCAGACCATTGAGTTCCCCGTTCGGCAGACCTCCGACGGGGCGCTGGTCGAACCCACCGCGTCGGGTTCGTCCGTGACCGTGCTGGCCTACGGGTCGGCGGTGGTGTCGGCGGCTGCGCTGACGGTGGCTTCATCGGTCGCCAGCTACACGTTCGCGCCAAACGTCCCGAACTCGACGGCACAGCTCGGCGAAGGCTGGGAAGTGCAGGTGGTGCTCGTCATCGACGGCGAGCGCTATCCGTTTCGGCGGAAGGCCATCCTCTGCGAGTGGGTCCCGCGCAACGTCATCACGGCGGCGGACCTGTACGACGTCATTCCCGAGCTGCAGCACACCATCCCACAGGCACAGCAGACCGGGCGAGGCGACGGGACGGGATGGGCACCGCAGATAGACGCGGCCTACTACGCGTTTATCCGCAAGATGCTGGCCGCCGGACGGCCCATCTGGAAGGCACGCGAGCCCACCGGCTACTACGACTGGTTGCTGGCGAAGTCCCTGGACATGGCGGTGCGCGCCATTCCGGCTGACGAAGGCAGCATCTGGGCACAGTACCGGCGAGACGTCTACCACCGCCTTCGGGAGGCGGAAGCTGGGCTGGTGCTGCAGTACGACGACGACGACCGCGACAAGCGGCGCGGCGCGAATGGACCGGTGGTGCTGTGGCCCGTCGGTCGCTCGAGGTGGTGATGGCACCGCCTGCCAAATTCCGCGACCAGACCTACTTTGTCCAGCTGCTCGAGGACATCGCCGACGGCATCGAGAACACCGGCACCGAGGGCTACCAGTTCGCCGAATCGGACCGGTGGAGCCGCACGCGGCTTCCGGGGCAGTGGACGGCCCATCTGCAGTTCTGGGTGGGCTTCGACAACGTCCTGTCGGTGGACTCGGAAAGCCTGCGACAGCGGTGCGTTTTTTACGCGGCGCTGCGCTACGTCGTCGACGATGACTCGGTCTCGCAGGCTCGGATGCAGGCGGCGGCACGGGATGCGATGGAGTACCTGCTGTCGTACCGTGGTCCCGACGGCGAGCGCAGCTACAACATCGAGGGCATCACGTTCCAGCCCACGGAAAAGGCCAGTACCTACATCGAGGCCGTGATACCCTTCGACATGATTCTACCGCGCAAGCGCGGGTAGCCCCCTGGCAGAGGTGACCCTTGGCTCACGAATACACCGCGTACATGCACATGGTGCTCGTTGCAGACACCCAGTTCGACAAGGCGACCGCGCCCTTTGCCGGCGGCGGCGTGACGCAGGCCGTTGAGAACGCCACCAACGGCCAGCGCTGGACCGCCGGAAGCGCGGCCGGGCAGGTCGACGCGGTCTACCGGCGCGAACGCACTGTTGGGTCGGGCGCTACCGATGCGTACAACGTCCTGGCGGCTGGCTCGCTGGAGACGCCCGCCGGGGAGGCAGTCGACCTTGACGAGTGCAAGGCCATCATGGTCCGCTGTACCGCCGGGAGCATCAAGGTGGTGGGCGGCACGTCGAACCCGATGGCCTGCTTCACCGGTTCGGGTCACGGCGTCGTGCTCACCGCCGGGCAGTCGTTCGGGCTGGACCTTGGGCCGTCGGGAATCGACGTGACGACCAACAGCACCTTCGAGGTCATCGAAGCTACTTCGGGCGCGACCGCGACCTACCAGCTGGGCTTTGTCGGCGCCGAGTAGGCCACCCACACCATTGAGGAGGCCCCATGGCCGCAGCAGATTTCCACCGCAGCTTCGCCGATGCCCAAATCACCATTTCCGATGACGGCGGAAACTCCGCTGTCCTCGGCGGTGTGACCGGCAACATCTCGGTTTCGGGCATGGTGCCACAGGGGCGCGGCTCGGTCGTCGTGCAAGCGCAGGGCGCGAACACCGGTGCCCGCCTCGGCGAGCGTGTCAACCCGACCGTGAGCATCACCGGCAACGCGCGGCGCTTCGACTCCGACGCGCAGAAGATCGCCATGGGCGTGATTGCCGGCTACGTCTCGACTACGGCGGACATCGGCGACGACGTCCGGTGCGACATCGAGCTGGACGACAGCGTCTCGACCGACACGCGGCTTTGCACCTTCGACGACGCCCGCGTGACCTTCAGCTACACGGTGTCCCCCGGTGGTACTGGCGAGTTCACGATGGAGTTCGAGCCCATCGGGCCCGTCGTGCTGGACGGCGTCACCTACATTCCCGCCCGATAGGCGGAAGGAGAGAACGTGCCAGAAGACCCGAGCATCCAAGAACAGCCCGAACAGGCGACGACGGCAGGACCCCCTACCGTCGACATCGGTTGGGGCGACGTCACGCTGGAGGAGCCGCCCGCGCTTCTCGATGTGGCGGTTCGCCTCACGCCGCGCCAGGTGGCGAGCAACGATGAGGCGGCCGCACTTGCACGCGGGGCCGCCGCCCTGTTCCTGTGTTGGCCCCCGAAGAAGCGCTGGCCCGCGCCCCGGCCGAAGCCATGGGTGCCCGGCGAGCACATCGGGGAGTACGGGCAGGCGGTCTACGCTGGCCTTCGGGCGGCTACGAAGTCGCGCTGCCCGAAGACCAAGCTGCACGTCATGCTCTACCGGGCGCTTACGTGGACGTTCGACTCCGGCATGACCGAAGAGGAGCTGCGGGAGGCGCGAAATTTTTCCGAGGGCCAGGGGGAGGAGTAGCGCAGCAAGCGCTCGCCGTGTGCCGGGAGTACGGGCGAGACTGGCGGTGGTGGTCTGGCCTGAGCAACGCCGAGCGGTCGTTCTATTTGGCAGACTGGCAAGTGCGGAACACCTGAACCCCTGGAGGCCCCATGGCGCAGCAGAAGAAAATCCAAGCGCGCGCCGGTGGGGCGGTGGTTGAGATTGACCAGGCCGCGGTGATTGCGCAGGCCGACCGGATGCTGGAAGGCGCCGTGTCGACTTTCCTTCGGGCGGCCCACCGGCAAGCAGACCCGGTCGTGCAAGAGGCCAGGACGCGCGGCTGGTGGCCAGTTCGCACTGGCCGAAGCGTCGCCGGTGTGAACCTTGAAGACCGAATCAGCGTCAACGCGCTTGAGGTCGTCGCGCAGAACGCGCAGCCCTACGCCTACAAGATTCGATTTTCGGTGGTGACGCGCGAGACGATACAGCGGGAACCGTCGGAGGTCGCGAACCGCGTGTGGGCGAAGCTGGGCCCCAAGGTGGAGCGCGGCACGACCGAAAAGGCCCGACGGGCGATTGCGCGCAAGTTCATCAATGAGGACAGCGGCGGCCTGATTGGCGGCTGGTGGTACCGACGCGACCCGAGCGCGCGCGCGATTCGGGACATTTGGGCCGCACAGCTCAAGTACCTGCACGGCGACGGGGCGCCGAATGAGAAGGTGGCGGGTCGCAACGTCTGGAACGAGCTGGTCAGAAAACCGATGCGCAAGCGTGAAAAGCACGTCATTGAAGAGGCACGCGCTGCACTCGACCGACTGGCGAAGGGGTAGGATAGGCCATGGCAACCGCAACAGTCACATACCGAGCCGAACTGGCCGACCTTCGCAAGAAGCTCGAGAGCATCACCGACGTTACACGGGCCGAAGCTCGGAAGATGGTCGCTGAGCTTGACAAGTCGATGAAGGCGCTCGACCGGCAGAACAGCCGGACTGCGAAGTCGTTCCGGGGTGTCGGCGACTCGGTCAAGAGTGCAGCGGACCAGGTGAAAGAAGTCGGGGAATCGGCGGGCGATGCAGAGTCGAGCATTCGCGCCATTTCCGGCGCTATCGGGATGGTCAATCCGGAAGCCGAAAAGCTGCTGAATGTCTTCGCCGAGCTCGGCGGCGCGACCGAAGGTGTCACCCGTGGCTCGCAGCTGCTGGGCGTGGCGACGCTGCCGGCACTCACTGCAGCGCTGACCGCGGCCGGCGTGGCGGCGGTGGCCCTGGGCGCTGCCTACGTCGTGCTGTCGAGTCGGCTTGAGGACGCGGAAGCCAGGGCCGCCAGCATGGCGAAGGTGGCCGGGCAGCTTGGCAAGTCGCACGTCGAGCTTGAAAAGACCGTGGCCGCGGTCGATGAAGAGTGGCAGAAGACGCTCGGCACATACGACGCCATCGGGGCGGCCGAAGAGAAGCGGAACCGAGACATTCAGCGAAACGCGGCGGCCGAGCGTCGCGCAGCGAGCGCGGTGGTGGAAGCCGCACAGCAACGGCTGGCGGCGGCGGAAGGAATCGATGAAGTCCGAGCTGCAGAGGCCGGGCTCGCTCGAGCTCGACAGCAGCACACCCGCATCTTGGCCGGGGTCAACCGGGACGAGCGGGAGGCGTTGCGTCAATCAGGCGAGATTGCCGAGTACGCGCGCGAACGCGCGGAAGCAGAGGAGTTTCTGCGGAAGCGTGAGGAGGCCCGCGCAAGGGCTACGCAGGCAAAGTCGGCCGCCGATGCCGAAGCGCTGCAGCTCGAGCGCGAACGGGCCGCGGCGCTGTCGCAGCTGCTGGGGATTCAGCAGTCGGCGTCGCTGTCGGTGCTCGAGGGCGAAGAGCGGCTGACCGAAGAACTGCGGCGCCAGCTGGAAGCAATCAACGAGCTCGAGCGGGCCAGCGGCGACGCGGCTGCAGCGTCCGAGGCTCGGCAGGCCGTCGCTATCGAGTACGAACACCGGGTGGCGCGCATCCGCGAGCAGGAAGCCGAGAAGGCCGCGCGGATGGACGCCAAGCGCGCGCAGGACGTGGAGAAGCAACGGCAGGAGGCGATGCAGGCCTCTATTGACTTCGCGAGCATGGCTACCTCGCAGTTGTCGGAGGGCTTCGGCACGGCATACGACTACATGCTCGAAGACGTCGCGCGGCTGCAGGACTACCAAGCGCAGGCCGAAGAGCATCTGACCGAGGCGCAAAACGCAGAGCTGTCGAAGCGAATCGAAGCGCAGAAGCGCGCCGCGCGGAACGCCTTCGAGGCACAGCAGGCGGCAGCAGCAGCCGAAGCTGCAATCAACACCGCGCTGGCCATCGGGAAGGCCTCGACCGCCGCGCCACCGCCGCTCAACATTCCGCTGATGGCACTGGCGGCGGCCCAAGGCATTGCACAGCAGCGCAGCATTGCGAAGGCGCAACCGTCGTTTCACGCGGGCGGGGCGGCGGACTACATGCCCGACGAAACATCGGCGAAGGTGCTGCGGAACGAATTCGTCATCACGTCGACCGGTCGGCAGACGCTCGGCGACGACACGCTCCACAAGGCAAACGCGGGCCAACCAAGCGCCGCGGGCGGGCGGGAGGTCTACGTGGTGAACCAGTACAAGCACGACATCATGGTGGACAGGTGGAAGCGCGACGGGCTGGACCAGGGCGACCCGATTGCGCGTCGCATCCAGCGGGGTCAGCGGATAGGCCACAGGACAGTGAGGTAGCAGCATGGGCAGTGCATCTCAGCCGTCGGTTCTTCGGGGCCTCATCGTTCCCGACCCGCGATTCCGCTACGCAGCGGGGGCGGTGTCGACCACCTCACAGCAGGGCCCGCTTCCCGGTGTGCCGGAAGCGCAAGACCAGACCGAGATGCTGGTGGAGGCCACTGGCACCCAGGCGGCGACCGATAACTTTCGGCTACGCACGCTGCGGGGCGGCCACCCCGGCGAAGGCGCTACGATGGTCTGGCGGCGGAACACGGACACCGCGAGCCAGTACCGGGGGTGGGACCCGCCCACGAGCCTCACCGGCTGGGAGTCCATTGACAGCACCATTGGTACGAACGCATGGCGCGGCACGCACACGGTGGCCACGCCGGACGGGCGCATTCTGGTCGCGACCACCAAGGACCAGCGCTACGTCACGGTCTGGGTTCGCGACCCTGACGACGGCAGCTGGGACGAGGTGGAGGTCTACGACCACGGGACGACCTACTCGACGGTGGAGTTCCACCCGTGTCTGGTGGTGCTGCCGTCTGGCCGCGTGCTGTGTCTGTTCTGGCGGGAGTACAGCTCGGGAGCGCTGGCGCAGCTGCGGATGCACTACGCGGACGCAGACTACACGAGCTGGACGCCGGGGCAGAAGCAATGCCTGCCGGACGCCATCGACACCACCGCCTACGTGCCGGCACGCGTGCGAGCGGCCTATCTGGCGGGGGAAATCGGCGTCTTTGCCGACATGGCTGAGCAGTCCGCCCCGCAGGATGAAATCTGGCAGTGGCAAAGCTCGGACCTTGGCGCGACAATGCGGCTGGTGTCGACGCTGGAAGCCACAGACCGCAAGTATGTCGACGTCGTGGCGCACGAAGGGTCGCTGGTGGTCGCCTACGTGTCGGCGACCCCCTCGAGCGGCGCCACCTACCCGGCTTACTGTCGGGTGCTAGGCTCGGCCTCTGAGTCGCTGGCTGGCTCGCCGTTTTACCTGTGTCAGGTCGATACCGACACAATGGACTGGGCGACGCAATCCGGCGGGGTCTTCGACGACGGGGACCTGGCGCTGTGGAGTGACGAAGACGGGCGGCTATGGATTGCGGGCCGCGACACAGCTGGGAACATGGACGTGCAGACCAGGACGTCCGAAGACGGCGGGCGCTCCTGGGTAGACGCCGGCCGTGGTCCAGCTGCAGCCGATGGCGTGTCGTTGTGGATTGGTCTCGACACGAGCACCTACCCGCGGAATTTTTCGGCAGTCGCGCACCGCGGGCGGGCCTTCCTGGCTCACCAGTTCGCGGCCAACCCCGGCACGCGCGACGACAGCTTGTGCGGGCTGTGGGCTGGCGGCTATACGTCGGTCTGTATGCCGCAACAGGTGGCGGTGGTGCCCTCGCCGCTCCGCATTGGTGGCTTCGCCGTCACCTGGCTGCCCTTCGACTTTCCCGACGACACCGGCGGCACGTGGACGCGCACCACTGGTACCGGCTCGAGGACTATCGCCGGCTACATGCAGCTCATCACCACTGCAGGTCAGGCGGAAGCCTACGCTGCCTCGAGCATCCCTGGGACGACCACAGAGGGCCTGCTCTTTCTGGGCGAGCTCCAAGTGCTGTCCGGAACCGCCTTCGTCGAGCTGCGCGTGTCGGACGCGACGCCCGACGAATTTACGGTCCACGTGAACGTTACGCCCACGAGCATCACGGCATACGACACCAGCGGGCCTACCCAGAAGGGCTCGGTGGCGACCACAGACGCGGCCGATGGCTTCATCCAACTGTTTATGCAGCTGTCGGACAATCGTGTCGTGGTCTGGTACCACGCGGTGTCGCCCACGGGCGACCGGCGGTGGACCCAGGTGGCCGCCTCAAGCACGATCAGCAACACGACGACCGCCAGCAGCAACCGCGTTCGTTTCGGCCAGGGGGCGAGCACGACTGCCCGCTGGCGGGCGGTGGCCTACAGCTCCGACCAGTACACCGAGGTCGGCATCATCGACCAGGACAACTGGTCCGACCTCCTGGGCCGTGCATGGATGCCCACCCCGGTGTGGGTGTCGGCTGGGCTGTCGGTGCACGCCATCGACGGGCCTACTTTCCGCGGCGACGACTGGGACGTGGACCCGCGCTACCGCTACCCGGTCTCCAACGTGTTTCCTGACGTGTCGGCCTCACCGCGTCACGAAGGGCGCTCGGTCGATGATGCCTCGGACTGGGACATCGAGTTCGAACTGGCCACGAGCATCACCCACATCATGGGGCCGCTGCTGTCGGTCTATTTGGGGGGCGGAAACTTCCCGACCGCCTACCTGGACGGGCTGGACGCGGGCGGTAGCTGGGTGCGCATTGCGACGCTCGACCGGCGAGCAGGGACCGGGCTGTACTTCGGGCGGTCGCATCGCATCATTCGACCGCAGAGCGGAAGCGCCGACGTCGGGCACTACCTGCCGCACCACATTCTGGAGGGCTCGTACTACGCCATGGGCGACGGCGCGGAAGGCTTCAAGACCCGCAAGATTTCGACGAACAGCGCGGGCGTCTACACGGGCGCGCTGAACAGTCTGCAGACCAGAATCCTGCTCGAAGAGGTCGACGGGACCGAGGCAGTTTCGGGCACCGACGGTCAAATCTGGATGCGAGACACCGCCCACATCATCCCGCACACCACGCGCTACCGGAAGTACCGCGTGCGGGTGGAAGCGGTCGACACCGCAGAGGGCTACCTCAAATTGGGAGCGCTCATCATCGGGCACTTTTTCCCGACGGGCGCCTACTTGCAGGAGCAGAAGTGGAACCGCGTGCGGGAGTGGGCGACGTCCTGGGAAGAGGTCACCACGAAGTCGGGCGGCTCGATTGTCCACGCAACCGCCCCCGGTCGTCGGGCTTCGGAGGTGCAGTGGGTCGATGGGGTCAACACGAAGAGTGTGCAGACCGACCTCGCCCCGAGCTGGGTCATTGGCTGGGTAGGCGGCCAGGCGGTCGCGGTACCTGCCGACGTGCCGTGGTCGGTGCCGGGGCTGCTTGAGGAGCTCGAGGGCGCGACCACCCCGGTGGCGGAAGTGCTCGCGGCGGACCTTCCGCCGGACGCGACCACCCCGGTCCACGTGGTCGACCGGACGCTGCTGCTGTACGGTCGGCTGAAGAGCGCGACGCTCCGAGCTGACCGCGTCATCGGCGACCCCGAGACTGGCGAAGTCATCCGGCTGGGCTCGGTCCGCCTCGAGGAGCTGCGCTAATGGCCGAACGTCTACATCCTGCCGCGCTCGTGGGGCGCCGCGTGCTGTGGCTGCTCGACCTGCAGTGGGCCGGGCAGACCATCCGGCTGTCCGATGCCGACGTGGAGGTCACCGACGAAGACGGCGAGACGCACAGCTACATTGGGCGGCTCGAGGACGTCACCGTCAAAGAGCAGCTGGACTTCTTGGCGGACGCGAGCGCGAGCCCGACCAGCGCGGCCATCGAGGCGGTTCTGCCCGTCGACGTGCCCGAGCTTGTCGCGCGCGGCTACGACCCGGCGACGGCTACCGGGGAGCTGTCTCGCTGGGTGGAGGGCACCACCTACGAGGCCAGGCGGGTGGTCGTGCGCGGCCAGGTGGTCGACCCGCAGCACGGCGAAGACTGGGAGCCGATGCGCTTCTCTGTGGAGGCCACCCCGTGGACAGATGCCCGCGTGCTGCCCGACCCGGACTGGTCGGTGCGCGGGGCGAACTGGGACACGGCGATGATTGCTTCATTGCCGGGGTCCGGCGTTGGGCTGCCGTATCCGCTGGTGTTTGGCCAGCCCGGCCGCGTGTCGGAGAGCGTGTTTGCTTCGGGACTGCTCACCGGGTCGCAGGCGGTCTACGTGGACCAACGGCGGACGCTGCACAGCACGCAATACGCGGAAGTCACGCCGGTTTTGATGTACGGGCACACCGGGTTGAGCAGCATCTACCTGAAGACCTCCACCGCGAAGACCTTCCTGCGCTACAAAGTTTTGAACAGCTTCGACAGGTCGGGCCACCCCGTCACGATTGCGCCGTGGTGGGGCACGAAGAGCCCGGCCAGCACGGACGATTACGAATACGACGGGACGGCTTCGTACACTTGGATTGCACCGACCACCACCGTGGCCGGGTCCATCGGTCAAACCACGGCGCCGGCCTCGATTCAGCCGGGCGTTGGAGAAGAGCCCGTTGGCACCTACGCCTGCTGGTACGACCCCGACAACCCAACGGCGGGCGGCTACATCGGGCCGGATGGCCAGCCAATCCGCGGGGCGGGGGCCGTGCTGCGGGAGCTTCTTCGGCTGTCTGGCCAGGAGGTCGACAACGGCCGATTTGCTGCCGCCGCTCGTCTGCTCGACCGCTTCAAGCTGGATTTCGTGATTGATGCACAGGAAGGGGTCACCGCTTGGGACTTCGCGGTGGCCAACATCCTGCCGATTTTGCCGGTGTCCATCGTGTCGGGGCCGAACGGGTACTACCCGATTGTCTGGCGCTACGATGCGACCGAGCGGGATGCGCAGTTTCACCTGCACGTCGACGACGACCCGAACACGCAACGGACCTCGAAGGTCACATACGACCGGTCTGAAGTCCGGAACGATTTTTCCCTGGACTACGCCTACTCGACGCGGATGGGCCGGTTCTACGGACGAATCCGGTACGCGGCGGACACGGAAGGCGGTGCAGTGCCGTCGCTGCTCTGCAAGCTGTCGCAGCGTCGCTACCTTCGGCCGGATGGGAGCCCTATCGTCGCGCAGCGCGTGGAAGAATCCATCGTGGTCTACAGCGATGCCACGGCGCACGCGGTGCTGCAGTGGATGACCGCCGCCTACTGCTTCGCCCGCCGGCGCGTGCGGTACGCGATGAATGAGTCGCAATGGGGCTGGCTTGAGCGTGGCATGGTCGGCCAGCTGTCGGACGCGTCGATGCGGTTCGACGGGCTGCTGGTCGTCGTGGAGTCCATCGAGACGGACGGCTCCGGGTCCATCGAGGTCGGATTCTTGGTGATTGAGTCGCCCGTGCGAGACGCGCGGCTGATAGGCTGACACAGAATCCGGAAGGAGAGGTCATGGCAGACACCACCGCGACGCTCAACGCGAACACACCACGGCACACGCCCTGCACCATTCCG
>Ga0208160_1000958_pt1 | contig 12760 bp, 14 predicted proteins | sample CB_VirMetaG_FD_184536 | JGI IMG/M metagenome (GOLD analysis project Ga0208160, IMG submission 184536) | Freshwater to marine saline gradient viral communities from Chesapeake Bay - CB_1504_1 Viral MetaG (SPAdes) (version 4) | ecosystem: Environmental > Aquatic > Marine > Coastal | place: USA... | reverse complement strand
ACCTTTTCGATTCAGTCCACCTGATTTAGATTTACCTTCTTTTCTTTGCCAAGCTGGTGATCTTGCCATTATTTTTTACCTTGTGATTTTTTAATCGCTTTAGCGGTTGGTGCGCCTTTGGTTCCAGGTTTTCTCATCTTCTCTCCTGAACCTGCAGCGATTCTTTTTTTCTTTTGTTGAATATTGTACCAAAGACCTTTTTTAGCCATGGTACCTTTCTTTGTCTTATGATAACCTTTCATCATTAGCATTTACCTTTTTTAGATCTTCCACCCATTTTATATTTTTCACGAGCTTCCATTTTTTTAGATTCTTTTTTCTCGTGCTTTTTCATAGCAGCTTTAGATTTGTATTTCTCTTTTCCGCCGTATTCTTTAATCATTTTCTTTTTCATTATTTATTCTCCTTTTTACAGTTACATTCGTGACTACATATACATTGTGTAATACCGAATATTTTACAAACTAATTCACAAATTTTCTTTTTTATTTTTTTAATCATATTATTACCTTTATTTATTTTTATTCATGTTTATCACATCTGTTGCTTTAAGTCCATACACGGCAGCCACCACTGAAACCCATAAACCAACTACCCACCAAGGCATGTCTTGTAATTTTTGAAAATATAAATCAATTTTAGCTTGCATTTTATCGTCTTCTGCAAAAACAGAATACGCTAGTAAAAACAAAGGTGATGAAATCGTTAAAAGTATGAATTCGTCTTTCCAATCGTTTTTTTGATTTTCAAATATTTTTCCTGTATATTCAATCTCGCCACGTTTCATTTTTTCAGCATGTAACAATGCTGCTTCTGACATAGCGATTTCAGATTTTTTCTTATTAGAATAGATTTCTACTGCGGCCTTGACTCCAGAGCCTATTAAACTCCATGGAAACATGACCTAGTACCAAGTAGCTGTTCTTTTTCTAGCTTTGCCTGTTCCTTTAACTGAAACTTTTTGCGATTCATTGCACGGAGTCATCTGAATGTCTTTTTGTTTCATTACACCATTGGCTTTTCCACCTTTTGGCATAGGAACGTCGTTTTCTAACTTGTCAAAAATATTTTTTTTCATTATTTTTTCCTTTTTTTACTCATTTTAGCTTCTGATAAAGCAATTGCAATAGCTTGTTTAGGATTTTTCACAATTTTTCCTGATTTTCCACTGTGAAGTTTACCTTTTTTGAACTCTCGCATCACTTTTCCTACTTTTTTCTGTCCTTTACTCATTGTTTTCATTATCGTTGCTCTCTATTTTTAAGTTGCGCCGCTAAAACTGTTTTTTCTAACGACGTATTAGCTCTTAGTTTTGCTAATTCTTCATTTTGATCAAGTTTTTGTTGATCTGTCATCTGATTCATCATTGCTTTCATCTTATCAATGTTGTTTCTCTCTTGATCTGCTTTTTTCTTACGTTCATTTTCTTGAGCTTGTAAATCTAATTCTCTTGCTTTTAATTTTGCAATAGGATCATTGTCAAATTGAGAAGTAATTTTCTGTTCTTCCTTCATAAATTCTTCCATCATCTCTGCAATCAATACAGCTTTTCTAGATTCAATTTTTTCTGACAACATTTTAGTTTGTATTTGCATCTGTTGAGCCATTTGTGGGTTTTGTTGCATCATAGCTTGCATTTGTTGTAATTGTTGTAACTCATTTCTAAATTCTATTTCCACTTGTTCTTGCGACATTAAAGAAATATGTTCAAAACAATTTTTTTCTAATGCTCCCATAACCATCGGTGCATTTCTAGCTAAATTAGTTGCCATGAAATTTAAATGCGCCGTCATATGTGCCCTGTGATCTTGTCCAGGGAATGCTTGGAATGGTGTCCCAGCAAGAGCATCGATGTGCTCTAATGCTGGGTCCTTTGGTTGTGGGGGTTGTGGACGAATAAGTATTTTATCAATATCTTTGACACCTAATGCTTCATACATGTTTCGGTATACTTCATATTGATTATGAATAGCAGGATTAGCTGCCATTAATTGTAATTCTGTTTGTGCTAAACTAATTCTTTGTGTTTGAGAAAAAATATTAGGATCTGCTACCGGTAAAATATCTACTCGATCATCAAAGTCGGATTGTTTAATTGTTTTTTCTGCCCCTACTACATCGTAAGGATATTCTTGTGGTAAATATAATTTAAAAATCCTTGCTAGTAATTTAAATTCTAATTTAAGCGCTGCGTAAATTCTTTTATGGATTGCGGACATCGTTCTGCTTCCTCTTTCCAACAACGCTACGGTCGTTCCCACTGCCGCTTGTTGATTCCCATCACCTACTTGCATGTCCGCTATTGAAGCAAAGCGTTGACCTGCATTAACAACGACCCCCATGAGACCCAGCAATGTTTGCGAAGGTTCTTTAAAGGGAAGCATCATGAACGAATCTCTAATGTTTCCACCAGGTGCATCTACATCTCTAAATTCTCCTGGTTGTATAGCTTGTGCATCATCTCTAATTCGTATTCCTCGTTGTTTAAATCCTGCAGGTAAATTAGATAATGTTCCTGCGTCTAGTAATTGTCTTAATGCAGCAGTCGCTGTTCTTGATAATCCACCAATCATATGAATTAAACCAAAACCGTAAAATCCTAATCCTGGTAAAAATTTAAAATGAACAAAATATTGTATCTTAGTTTTCTTAGGATCTCCTATTTCATAATTTCGTTTAATCGATAAAATTTCTCTAGAATTTTCTTCAATAGTTACAATGTAAGGAAGTTTAATTCCTGTAGGTTCACCATCTTGTCCTACGTCTTCAAATCCTTCTAAATCTAAATTAACATGGTACTCTAATAATGTATAAACATCTTCATAGTTTGATTTAGAAAGTCCTTCTAAATCTCTTTCTTTTTTTTCTATATCGGTTTCTTTATCATCTCCCGCTTTTATTTCTATGTCTCGATAAAAACCACCTACTTGTTGCTTACGTAATTCGTTTTCAGATATTTTAATTAAGTGAACAATGGATTCTGCTTCGTCTAAAGAATTTGCAGAATAAGGAACATATAAATCATCCGCAGGAACAAATTTAGAAACAGCTCTTCCTTCTATTTCATCATAATATACTTTTTTAAAAGAAGATCCTGCAAGAGGTAAATGAAATAACATAGTATCAAATTCTGGCTCATACTCTTTCATTTGATCCATGATTTGATAATTCATAAAATCTTTAACACGTTTTGCTTGTTGTTCTTTTTCAGTCGAAGGGTTTCCTAAAATCTGTGTTCGCACAGGTCCGTCTGCAGGTAATAATTCTTTGTACGCCAAAGCTTGAAATTGAGTTACAGCTTCCGCTAATACGGGGTGAGTTGCACCTGACGCACCTTGGAAAGGTTCGGTTCGTTGTTCATATTTAAATCCTAATAAATCTAAACCTTGTCTATAAGCAGTCTCCCAATCTTTTCTGGAATTTTTATAATCTTGAAAATTTTGATAAAGCTCTGTGCCTAATCTTGCTAACACAGTCTCATCCATAAACTCTGCTAAGTTAGCGTAATGGTCTTTGCTTTCTTCTGCAGCTAATGCAGTTGGATCAAAATTAATATCAACAGAACCATCTTCATTCTCCATGATTTCTGTTTCGCCTAATACGGGTTGTTCTCCAGATTCTACTACTTCTAATTCTTCTGGCTCTTCTCCTGGTAATATGGGTCTAGCTTCGTTTGGTAACGACTTGTCTATGTCTGCCATTTATTTTCTCCGTTTGGGTCTTTTTAACAGTATTATAGTTAATATTCAAGCCTTGTGGCTGTGGGCCTGATTTAGGGGGTATAGTGGTAGTTAGTTTCTTAGGTTTAATCATGTTACACTATTCTGTTGGTAAAGAGGGATCGTAATAACTATCATCAAAAGCGTCCTCTATATATTCCGCAGGGTTTTTTTCTATTTTGTCAACCGTTTCTCTTTTTATTTTAGCTACTTTTTTATCAACTCCTTTGCCACCCGTTACAAAAGATTTTAATCCACTAACATCTGAATTAAGGTCAATAATTTTTCTAACTCCAGTTTCTCCATCAAATTCTATGTCACCATCCCAATTTACTACTCTAGGTTCAGCTTCATGTGCAGAGAATTGATATTCACCTTTAACTTTTTCAGAAGTTAAATATTTACCATCTTTGCTGCTTACTATTTTTTCTTTTGGAGAAAGTTTAAAACTTACTCCTTGGCCAGCTAAAGTATTATCTCCGATATAGTCTACATCAATAGTGTCTTTAGCTTCATCTATTTTTAATCTAATTATTTCCGTTTTACCATTTTCTGGATTTTTAAATTCTAATTCTTTCATAGAAATTTTTTCGGCGGTAGCCCCTGGTTGTTTTGGAATAGGTATATCAGTCCCCTCTTTTATTACTTTAGTAATCAATGCTTCCATCCAAGATGGAGCAGTAGTGTTTTTTATCATAGAACCAATTTTAGATGGTAATGCTACAGATTTTCCTAATTTGAATAATCCTGTACCTAATAATAATCCTGCCAAACCTATACCACCTGCTCCTTGAATAAATGTTCTTCTACTAGGATCTTGTGGACCTTCATCCATCATGGGATTGATAGGAATAAGAGGTTTGTCTTTTGGATCTCCTGCATCTTTTAATCCTACTCTTCCGCCGTAGGCATATTCTGAATAATCTAATATCCCCGGATCTCCTTGATAGACGTTTTCAAGTGCTGCTTGTTTTTCTTCAGCTGCTCGTTCTGCTGCAACTCTATTTTGACTTTGTTTATAAATTTTGGCAGCTTGATCAACTGACAAATCAGAAGGAAAATAAAAATCGCTACTAAGACCTGATACATCTTGTTGTTCTCTTTCATACTGTTTTTGTACTCCTCTCGCTTCTCGTTCTTGTGGGGTTAGTCTCATTTCGTCCCTAGTACCCCCAATAATATTAGTTCCAAGTAATCCGTATTCTAATGCTTCAGAAATAGGTTTTCCTTCTTTGTAAGCACTATATGTATCATAAACCATTAATGGAGTAAGTAAAGTTCCTAATCCTTTTAAAGCTACTCCTCCATATTTAACAGCTTTTGCAACAGCAGGTGACTTAACTGCTTTTTGTAAAATGTTAAATTCATTTTGATTTAATTTTCCTGCTTGGATTTTTTCCGCTCCTTTAATATAACAGTTGGCTCCATTAGCTGCTTTTAATGATCCTGTAGGGCAGCCAATATTCTCAACGATTGTTTTTATTTTTTTTTCACCTACTTGTGTATCGATTCTTTCATTAGCCACACGTGTATCTATCATTTCACCTAACTCAGAAACTTCTTTTTGAGGAAAACCTGAAGCTAAATAATACTTCTTAGCATTGTCAGAATACTGTGAAATTACTTTATTTTCAAATTGACTTAATTCTTTTGAAGATAAATCAGTTAATTTATTAGCCGTAGGATTAATTTGATTTATATTACCATATCTATAATAATCATCTACAACAGACATATTTGCTTTTAAATTTTGTGATTTAAATGTTTCTCCAATTTTTGGAATGTTAATTTCAATTAAAGGAATTCTTTTTTCTTGTCCTTTAAAATATTTATTTTCTTTAGATAAATTTTTTATTTTAGAAATAGTTTCATTTCTAAGATTAGATAATTTTTTATTTAACTGAATTAATTTAGATCTAGATTCTGGAGTTATTTTTTTATCAACTAAATCATTTAATTCTTTATAAACAGAATCAAATTTTCCTTCCATATTTTTACTTAAAATTTCTCGATTTATTTTTGGGTCTTGAAAAACTAAAGATTGTAAACTAACTGTGTTTGAATCTTTAAATAAATTCGGATATTTAGACGCTTGTTTTATTGATACCGCATGTCCTACATCCTCTACTGCATTTGGAATATATATATCAAATTCGTTTGAAACTTTTCCAATTTCTTTTTTAATACGTTCTTTAAAATTTTTTAAATCATTATCTAATTCAGATTCAATAGAAAGTCGTTGACTATTTGCAAGTGTTTCTCCTTTTACCTTTTTGTTTTCAAATGTTTTAGGTAATTTTTTTGCCGCATCTCCTATATTATAAAGATTCATCTTCCCTGAAAAATTTTGCTTATCCACTCCAGCTCTATTTAAAAATCCTATAAAAACATCTCGTTTATGTTTTGTGCTAATATCTACTCCAAATTTTTTTGCTAAAACGTTTGCGTCTACAAAAGTATCTTTATTTTTAAATTTATCTAAAATATTTGGTTCTCTTTTTAATTTAGTAGAAAAATCTTCTGGTTTCTCTCCTCCAATGAATACTTCAGTTTGAACCTTACTTCCTTGTCCAGGATTTTTTATTCCTTTTCTTTCATATATGCTTCTTATTTTATTTCTTTTTTCACCAATGCTTTCTACTGCTCTTTTAAAATTTCCATAAAAATATTTATTAGTATATTTAGTAAATTCAGTAATAAATTTATTTCTATCGTTAGAAAGATATTCTTTTAATTTTTTAACATCTCCTCCTTGATCAAACCCTTCTCGCTCCACGACACCACCATCAGCTAATTCTATTTGTCGTAAACTTGGATCTTCCATGCCTGGTATTTCTGGCATAACATTATCCATCGGAGGTGTTCCGGATGGCATTGTTTTTTCATAACCTTGATTAGGTAATTCTATAGGAGAATCTTCTAGGATAGTATCATCGTAGACGACTGTTCTTAGTCCTCGTTTCATAATTAAAACCCTAGTAAATAATTTAGGCCGCCATCTGCATTCTTAGTTCGAGGGGTTTGTTTCATGACTCTGACAATTTCTTCTGGTGTCATTCCTTTTCTTTGCATTTCTAATCCTTCTTTAATCGATGCATATACTTCCGCTAATCGTTGTGGATTATCATCTACTTCTACTTGTTTCATTAACGTGTCATCAATCACACCATAAAATTCATCTCTAATTTTATCTTTGTATGCTTGTACTTGATGTTCTAATCCTAGTTGTCCAGACAATTTCATTTCTTCGTATTTGAAGAAATCACTGCTTTTAGTAACATCTAATCCTAGCGATTCCATTTCCTTAGAGGCAGCCATTCCTTTTTTAGCTGCTTCGGATAAAGTTTGTGGATTCCTAAACAAAACATTTACTTTGGGAGCGTTGTTATAAGCTAGTGCATATAAATCAATTTGAACGTTTCGTGGTAATTCATCCATGAATTTGTTAAATATTTTGTCTGCTAATTCATCTGCAACTAATTGTGCATCGTATTTTCGATCTCCGGTTGGATTAATATCGTCCCAAACTTTTTTAGCAATTTTCCAAAATCTTCCAAGCTTAGTTCCAAATTTAAAACCTGTTCTTTCTACTAGTCCTCCATTAGCTAAATTTGGATTAGACATTAAATTAGATTGTAATTTAGATTGAAATTCTCCTACATTAGTTGTTCCTGTATTTTGTAGATTTTGTAAATAATTTTGTCTTACTTGATTTCGATCAACAGCAGCTTGTCGTTGTCTATAGTTTTCTAAATCTTGTTGATAGGTAGGAAATCTTTGTTGAACAATATCTTGATAGGTTTGTTTTAATTCAGGAGAAATGAATCCAAGTCCACCTTTTACATTTCTATAAACGTCTCCTGGAATATCACTAAAAGGTTGATCCCCTGCAATAGATTGAACGACATTGTATCCTAGGCTTCCAATTAAATTACCTATTCCACCAATTACAGGATTTCCCCCTGCCATAGTTTGAGTTACATCATATCCACCTAATTCATTGTATTGTTCCGGAGTTATTTGTCCACTAGCTACTGCATTTTTTAACAATTGATTTTGATCAAAATGTTGTTGTAAGGGAGAAGTATTGGATAATGTAGTAGAATATAAATCAGATCTTGGGACTTGTTGAGATAAATATTCTTGTTTTTTTTGTTCATAGAAAGGAGCTATATGTTTTGGAATCCATAAATCTTTTGCTTCTACACCTAATATATTAGATATATCTGGATCTACTATGTGAACAAAATTAGGATCATCACCTCTATTAGCAAGAAATTGTCCTAAAATTTGATCATAAGTTGTTCTTGCCGCGTCTTCTTCTAAATAAGTACCATTTGCAAATCCAACTCTGCCACCGGTTGCATAGCCATCACCACCATCTCCAGCAGAATCTGTACCGCTAGTAGAACCAGCATCACCACCGCTTTGATCAGAATCCTCTGCAGCAGAATCAAATCCTCCAGAAGCTCCTGTGTCACTTGAGTCTGTACTAAAAGTACCTTCTGTTCCATCAAAACCATTATAACCACCAAAAGGACCATTTATAGAACCTTCTGTAGTAGGATTAAAACCTATTTTAGATAATACCTGCCTGGTTATACTATTGGGATCTGATAGAGAATAAGCCATTCCTAACACTGGATTGATTGCACTTAATATTCCTCCCATAATCATTCCACCAAAATTTTTAAATCCTGTATTAGTACCAAGAGCAGACGTGGTTGGATTAAAAGTAGAACTAGAATCTGATCCTCCACTAGAATCTAATATAATAGGTTTTTTATATAATATGTCAGAATCTAATAAATTTGATTGAATGGGATCTATAGAAGTTCCTTCCGCATATCCTCTTCGCTCGATGCCCGTTAAATAATCTAGACCTTTAGACATACGTCCACCTGATGCTTTGCCAAGTACATCTTTAATCATTTGATCCGATGCTCCTACAATATCTTTAATAGTAGCTACATCAACGCCTCGTTTACTAAGTTGTTTAATTTGAGCAATCATTCTATTAATAATTTCTTGAGAAGGTGTATTCTCTGCTGCGGATGGTTTAGTTCCATCTGAGTAACCTACTCTTCCACCGGTTGCAAATTCTTCTGGTTCGTCTGGTTTCTTTGGTGTTAATATATTTTCCTGTTCTGCTTTAGTAGCTTCATCTAAGCTCATCGTTTCTTTACGAGGTTTAGCTAAAGGCTTCATTGGATATTTCTTTTCTACAATTTTTATTAAATCAGAATAAGATTGTGCCTTTGCTAATTCAGGAATTAAACTATCTACTTGTTCTAATGCATCTTCTCCATAATTCGTTCTAAATACTTCAACTGGATTTACCGTTCCTGGATTTCCATCCACTAACATAATTCGGTCTTCAATTTCTTTAGGAAGTTTTAATTTCCCTGCTTTAATATCTCGTTGTAAAATTTCTCTAGCAGTGGAAGTTACTAAACCAGAATCCTGTATTTTTCTAAATCTTTCCTGTTGTTTGATAATCGTATCAAATAAATTATCTGCAGACAGTTCTTGATTAAAAATACCTTTTTCTGGAATACTAAATTTAACTCCTCCTTCTTTTTTAGCAATATCTCCTAGATCCTCGCCGCTCGCTCGGAGTCTGTTGAGGCGAGATTCGAGGTTGCCCATGACTGTACCTGGCGGAGATTTTTGTCCTGCTTTTTCTGTTAAGGAAGCAATTCCTCCTGGTGTAACTTTTTCTTTGGTTCCAAATTCAAATACTTCGGCCGTTGGATCTGTTTCCGATCGTATGCCTAATTTGTTTTTTAATCTTCGTAAGTTGCCTTCAAAGATTAATCGTTCTGCATCATTCATTTTAGGAATCTCAGGAATAAGTTCTTCCATTTCTTTTTTGGCATTCATAGCCGCTGCATCAGATGCAGCTTCTATATTTAAATCTTCTTTGATGTATCGTTTGATTTTATTATTCGGTAATTGAATTACATTGGTTCTGGTACCAATCGTTTTAGATAACGCTTTTGGTCCAAAGATCAATTTGATTAATTCTAATAAGTTTTTATACATAAACTAATCTCTTTTCTTTTCTCCAATGACTTGTTCTTTTTTCTTAATCAATTTTCCTTTTTGGTCCTTAACATCAATGGTGTATTCCATTCTTGCCATAGGTGGCTCTTCTGTTTTTTTAACTTTAGGTTTTGTACCTGTAACTTTAGTGGTAGGTTGTACACCTATAATTTCTGTTGCTCCTGATTTTCCTTTTCTACCAAGTAAACCAAATCCTCTTTTTGCTGCTCCAAATAATCCTCCCATTATTTTTTTCCTCCTGCTCCTAATGGCTTTTCAATAAAGCCACCATCTTTTTTTCCTCTTCTGGTTAGTTCATCTTTTAATACGGCTACAACAGGATCAGGTAAACCTCCTCTTTCAAGAATCGTTCGTATTGCGGAACTACCCATTCTACTTACTGCTGATTCTAGTTCTCCTAGTTTCAGCATTCCTATGCCTGGTATGTCATATGTTGTACCCATTAGTAATACTCCTTTTTTGCTGGTGGTATCGGATCATCCAAATAATCCTCTGGATGTTCAATAAACCCTCCTTGTCTAAAACGCATTACCGCTTGGGTCATGGAATCGACTAAGTCGTCATGATCTCCATAAGGAAACGCTGCACATTCCTCAATGACCTCTTGAGCAAACGCCTTGTCGGTGGGCGCCCATATGCATCCACTCTCAAATAGAGGTGCAACTGAGTTAACTCTTGTATGCTTATCATTTCCTCTGGACGGTGTAAAGTTTATTACGGGGATACCCATTTTACGTAATTCATAGGTTAAAGGTAATCCAGATGCTTTAGATTCAATTAAAACCGTTTCAGGATTCCAATATTGAAACTGTTCATATGCTTTTCGTCTTAGTTCTGGAAACTCCATTCGTTCCTTAATAGCATCTAATAATATTAATTGTGGTCCTGAATCTTGGTTTAAATGAAATACTCCCCAAGTGGTAATAGCAGAATAGTCAGCAGATTCTTTTTTCATAAATGCAGTATCATAACTTTGAATGACATGTTCTAAAGGTGGAATAAATTCTTTGTCCCATTTCTGCCACCATTCTCTTTTGATAATGGCTCCTTCTTCTGATGTTGGATTTTGCATCCATTGTGCATTCCATTTCTGAACCGATAGAGAAGCTTTGACTCCTTCTAATTCATCTAGCTTCCAAAACTCTGGCCATACTGGTTCACCACTTGGCATGATAGCTGGAAACTCAATGATGTCCCATTGATCTGATTTAACTTCTGATTGAGCTTTCAATAACATTCCTGTTAAGTCTTTCGTATTCCATCTGGTCATAACCAAGACAATAGCTCCACCTGGTTGCAAACGCTGACGAGGTCCTGAAGTGTACCATTCATAAGCTCGTTCCATAGAATCGAGATTCAACGCATCTTGTTCCGAGTGTGGATCGTCAATGATTAACAAATCTGCACCACGACCTGTAATCGCGGAGCCAACACCGGCTGCGTAGTATTCACCACCTTGTTGTGTTTCCCATTTACCTGCTGCTTGCGAATCTTCTCGGAGCCGAGTAGGAAAGACTTGTTTGTATTCTTCAGAGTCCATCAAGGTCTTTGCTTTACGACCAAACCTAACTGCAAGTTCGGTGGTGTGAGTCGATTGAATAATTTTTAATTTAGGTCGTCTGCCGATCATCCATGCTGGCAGCAAGAAGCTAGAGAACTCGGACTTCGTATGCCTTGGTGGCATGTTAATAATTAATCGTTTGATTTCACCATTAGCTAATTTATTAAATTTGTCTGCTATCTTCGTGTGATGTTTGCCTTCAATAAACTCTGGCCAAACATGTTTAACAAAAGACATGAAATCATTTTGGATCTTATCTACTTTTTTCTTTTGGTCATACTGAACTAGAGTTTTCATAAACTCTTTTCGTACATCAGCTGGTAATCTATTTATCTTTTCTAAATCTATCATTCGAAAAATTTTTCTAAAAAATTTTTTGTAATATTTTTTGGAACGTCATTTTGAATTTAGCGCCTATTTAAGTGTAAATCAAGGCATAAAGGGACAAGTTTAGGATCCCTTTTTTTTAATAAAGAATCGAAGCAACAGGATAAAAAGTAAATTGAGTTAGGCTTGGGACCTCTCTTATATAAAGAGGAAAGCGCAAGCCCCGCGAAGCGGGGCGACGCGTTGCTAGATGCTAGTCTAGTATAACCATGTATTCTTTTGCAAAGTGTTTACGAAACCAATCAAGTCCTTTGCGTACTGTGTCCCATTGCTCTAAGTATTCAGCACCGATGATTGTATCATAAACAGCTGACGCAAACTGTGGTAGTTCTACTTCCTCTCCACTAAATCTATTCGCAATAGTTTCAGTAGCAGTAGGATCATCAGACAAACCTACTTCGAATGGTAGTTTATATTCTTTGTTATTGTATGTAATTGTTTTCATATATTCCTTTCTGTTGTAGGGGATAATATAGGAATATTATCCCCTCGTCAACTATCTTCTTTCTACCCCCTCGTTGTTTAGTTTAGTAATCGTTTTGGCTGTGTAGTCCTCGCCTCTCCAATTCTGATATGTTTCAGTAGTTACTTCTATTGGTGTTTCTAGCGGCTCGTGTCTAGGCGCAATGTTTCTACATTGACTTGCATGTCTTGCAAAGAAATCAGTCCAACAGCCTTGACTACAAAAGTATTGCCATGGACCACCTTGATTCCATTGTGTTATTTTTATTTTTCTAGTTCTTAATACTTTGTTTCCTTTCACACCTCGCACTCTATCTTGTGTCTGATAAGTATGACAATGTGGACCATGACACCAATTAAAATTGCTCATCTCTTTTCCTTTCTATTAGTCTATCAGTAATGTGTTGATTGTTTTTGTGCTCAATGATTTCATTCGTTCCTGTTATTGCTAACCATGCTAGGAAACCAATAAAAACAAAACCTAAGATTAAAATATATTCTACATCCATAAACATACCCCCACTAATAAAATTAAATAAACAATCATAGATATTTGTAAATAACT
>Ga0208160_1000951_pt1 | contig 12841 bp, 11 predicted proteins | sample CB_VirMetaG_FD_184536 | JGI IMG/M metagenome (GOLD analysis project Ga0208160, IMG submission 184536) | Freshwater to marine saline gradient viral communities from Chesapeake Bay - CB_1504_1 Viral MetaG (SPAdes) (version 4) | ecosystem: Environmental > Aquatic > Marine > Coastal | place: USA... | reverse complement strand
CTGGTGATCTAGTGATTCTAGACGCTGAGTAAAGAAAGTACTTGACAGAACCCCGGGAAACGTGTATAATAAACTTAAGGTTACCCGGGGTGCATATAGGTGTATATAGATAAGTATAAGGCTACAGGTGATAGTCTAGAACTATTAACTAAAGGAGATATACACTCAACGTATACTCCTAGTGAAGTAATCTCCTATATACTATTACCTATTACTCATAACAGGATTAGACTATACTACGTAGATGGTAAACCTATAGGTCTAATCACTTGGTGTTGGTTACCACCAGATAAAGCTAACCTCTTTTTAGAAGATGAATATACTCCTACTAGTGAAGACTACGAGCAGGAAAACCCAGGTGAAGATTACCAACTCTGGGGTATCGAATTCATAGCTCCGTATGGTCATGCACTTAAGATGATGCGTACTATACGGAATGAGCACAAAGAACTCTATGGAACCACCACTAAGGTCCACTTTCGTCGGTTCTACAATAGACAAAAGCTACACAGAAGGACTTTCTGATGATCTATAACCCCTTTATGCCATCCAACCGCTTTGACAGCTACATCGCCCGTGGTGGTGGTGGTGGAGGTGGTAAGACTGCTGAAGAGATTGCTGCCGATAAAGCTGCCGCAGACAAAGCTGCTGCTGATAAGGTCGCTGCTGAGAAGGCTGAAGCAGACCGTTTAGCTGCTCTTAAGGTTGCTCGTGATAAGGCTGCTGCTGAGGCTGTTGTGGCCGCTAAGAAAGCTGCTGAGGCTAGAGCACAGGCGGAGCGAACTCAAGCTGGGGCTGCTAAGTTTAAAGAGCAAGCAATGACGGACCCTGGTTCGCTTATTAAGACTGCTGAAGTATCTAAGATCGATGCTAATGCTCCTGGTACTACCATAGCTACAGGTACGGGCCAGATTGGTGCTGCTCCTCAGATCAAAGGTCCTGATACTTTCCAAGCTGCTACTGTAGACCCTACTAAGGTTGCTGGTCAAGTAGCTGCTGCTGCAGATGAAGTAACAACAGTACAAGGTGCTATCACCCCTGAGTCCACAGTAGAGGCTGCTACGACTGATCCTACCCAGCTTGCACAGCTCGGGTTAGAGGCTGCTCAGTTAGATCAAGCACAAGTAGTTAAACCAGCTGCTGAACGTACTCTCCAGAGTGGTGAGCTAGTATCTGGTTCAGCTGTTGATATGGCTGCTGTAGAAGAAGCTCTTGATATCCAAGCTGCTACAGCTGATCCGTCTAAGCAAGCCACAGTACGTGGTCAGATGGAAGAACTCATGCAGGACTTCCAAGGTACTGAGCCACCCGCTTGGGCTGCTGGTGCCCTCCGTAACGCGACAGCTGCTATGGCTGCTCGTGGTCTTGGTGCTTCTAGCATTGCTGGTCAGGCTCTTATTCAAGCCGCTATGGAGTCAGCTCTTCCTATTGCTGCCGCCGATGCAGCTACCTTTGCTAAGTTCGAATCACAGAACTTGTCTAACCGTCAACAGACTGCTATGTTTGCTGCTGAGCAACGTGCTAACTTCCTTGGTATGGAGTTCACACAGGAGTTCCAGTCTAAGGTAGCTAACGCTGCTAAGATCAGTGACATTGCTAACATGAACTTCACTGCTGAACAGCAGGTAGCTCTTGAGAACGCCCGCATGGCTCAGTCAGTTGACCTAACTAACTTGAATGCAGCTAATGCTAAGGTTCTCTCAGATGCTGCTGCTATGTCTAACATGGATATGGCTAACCTTAACAACCGTCAGCAAACCCGTGTAGTCAATGCTCAGTCCTTCCTAGCTATGGATATGAAGAACATGGACTTGGATCAGCAGACTGAGTTGTTTAAGTCTCAGAAGAAGATCGATGCTATCTTCAGTGACCAAGCTTCTGATAACGCAGCTAAGCAGTTTAACGCTGCCAGTGAGAATCAAACTAATCAGTTCTTTGCTAACATGTCTACACAGGTACAGCAGTACAACGCTGGCATGAAAGTACAGGTAGATCAGTTTAACGCACAGAACGCTCTTGTCATCGCACAGGCTAATGCTCAGTGGAGGCAGAATGCTGCTACTGTTAACTCTGCTGCACAGAACCAAGCTAACCTAGCTGCTGCTACTGCAACCAATAACCTCACCCAGTCTAGCCTAGATGCCATCTGGCAACGGGAACGGGACATGATGGACCAAGCCTTCCGCCAATCAGAGAACGCTGAGGATAGGGCAATGACTGTCTTTATGGGTGATAAGTCTGAAGCACTGCAGAAAGAGCTAGCTAAGAATAAGGCTAAGGGTGAAGCTGACTCAGCTAAAGGTTACCTCTTCACTCGCCTCCTCCTCGGTTAATAAGGACTAAGTAATAATATGTCAGAGTTTGAATATAAGCAATCCCTTGAGAGAGCACGTAAGGCGGTCCTGGACAGCAGGTCTAAGTTTGCTGCCCCTACTGCCAAGGAGTCTAAAGAAGCCGCTGTAGAGGGCCTTATGCGGCCTCGTGCGCGCCCTGAGGCTGCCCCTGAGCAAAGCAGCATGGCTTCTGGTATCGGACTAGCCCTTATGGAGGCTTTAACTCCAGCTGCTCCTGAGGAATCTCCTCGTCCCCAAGCCCGTCCTGAAGGTGGTGATGAAGGTCCTACTCGTCCTGCAGCACGTCCAGGATCAGTAGGCGTAGGTAGCTTCTCAGATAAAGAGATTCTAGCTCTTACACTGCAAGCTGAGGCTGGTGGTGAAGGGTACGAAGGTATGCTTGCAGCTGGATCAGTAATCGCTAACCGAGCTGCTTCAGGTAAGTACGGAGAAGGTATCACTGGTGTTATCATGAAACCAGGGCAGTTCTCTGCTTGGAATGGTGTTACAGGTTATGCTGGCGGAGAAGGTGCTATTGATATGGACAAGGTACGTCCTAGCAAAACTGCACTTCGTGCTGCAGATGCTATTCTCTCAGGAAACTATGAAGATATAACTGGTGGTGCTACTCACTACTACAACCCAGCAGTCGCTTCCCCAGCTTGGGGCGGTGATGTAGGTGATAACTGGTTCGACATCGGTCGTCACCGTTTTGGTAAAGCATAAGGAATAACAATAATGGCTATTATCCCAGGACAGTCTTTGACTGCAGAACCTAAGAACGCACCCTACGAGAACCCTCCTCAGATGACTAAGCCTGAGGATGCTGTATTCTGGCACCTTGATCGACTAGCTGATAAGACAGAGGACCTCCTAGATGCTATGGAGTTGGGTATGGACGTCGTCACTCTAACTAGTGGTATCCTTCGTGGTGCTGTTATGGATGGTCGTCACAGTGTTGATGTCTCTCTTATCATTGCACCAATCATCCATGAGTTTATTAAGAGCAGTGCTGACCAAGCTGGTATTGAGTACGAAGAGGGTTTCCCTGACGAGAGTAAAGAGAAGCGTAGGGTTAAGTATGCCATCAATAGCAAGAAGGCCCGTAAGCTTCTTGATGAGTACGAAGAGAAGACTGGTGAAGAGACTGACTACCTGTCAGGTGAGACCGGCTCAGAAGAAGAAGATGAAGAAGCTATGTCTAGTGATGAAACTGAAATGATGACCGGAGAACCAGTAGCACCTGCGGGTGGTCTAATGTCTCGTCCATCTAAGAATGAGGGTGAAGTATAATGTCATTTTGGTCTGGAGTAGTACAGGGTGTTAAGGATGTTGACGTCCTTAAAGAGAAAGAGGCTTTGGCTGAGGAGCGTAAGTCTATCCGGGACGAGGATCGTGCGTACCGGAGTGAAGAGACTGAATATCGTCGTCGGATGGATGAGATTAACCTGAAGCGGCAAGCTAAGCTTGATGAGTATACTGCCTCCGCAGAACTCCGTGCTCAAGGAACTTACGAACGAACACAAGCTGAGGAGAATGCAGCTGTACGGACTGCAGCCCGTTTGGCGGCTGGCAGTGGTGTAACTCCTACTGCTACCGGCGGTAGTGGTGGTAAGGGTGGAGGTTCTATTCCTGATCCAGAGGCACTAGCAGATAGCTCTCTTAAGTTAAACGGCTGGTTTGATACCAGCTTGTCAGACGATACTACCTCTCAAGAAGATGCAGACTACATTACCTCTGTTAGTGAAACTCTTACGGACCCTGCAGATGCACACGAGTACTGGTCTCTTATTAAGCAGATTGAGAGTACTACTGGCACTATGCCAACAGCATCCCAAATTCGAGAGACTATCCGTGTGACTCAGGTCCCTGGTTATGCAGAGAACAAGGAGAAAGCAGCTGAGTACCTTGCTACTATCAATAACTTGGATATGACTACCCCAGAGGGTTACAGCAAATCTCTTGAATTACTTGCTGACCTGAAGGATGTAAATCTAAACTCAGCTACAATCGATGCTAACCTGACTAACTTTGTAGACGTGAACAAGCGTCCTGAGTTGTTTAAGTTCCAAACAGAAACGTTTGAACAGGGTATTAAGTCTGCTTTGAGTGATGCTGAGCTTGCTGAGTTGGAGAATGCCCAGGGAGCGGCTGCTACCATTATAATGGAGCGCCATAAGCGCACGTACGGACAGCAGGTCTTGTCTGACCTTGCAGAGCGGTACCCTACTGAGTTCAGGGAGTACAAAGGTAACCCTGCTCTTGGTAAATACGTTCCACAGAGCCCTAGTCTCGTACCAGCTGATGGGGCTGCAATCCCAGGTGCCGCACTTGTAGGCTCAGGTCCAGCACAGTCTGCTGAGGAACAACGTCGTAAGGAGGCTCTCTTAGAGAATCCAGATGATCCAGAGGTTATGGCTCAAGCTCTAGAAGTCTTTGGTAAAGAAGGGGTAGATCGTATTATGTACGGTCCTGCCTTTACACCTAGTGAAGGTTTTGCCACAGGTGAAGCAGAGGGTGGTTCCTACAGTATTTCACCAGATAACCTAGAATACACAGGGGGTAGGGATCGAAACGCCCCAGATACTGGTGATGTAAAAGCGGGCTTTGCAATGCGTACGCCGTACACAGGTATGTCCTTGAAAGATAGTGCTGCGGAGCTTGCACGATTGAATGCGGCTGAGGTTACTGACCAGGATGCAATAGATAACCTTATTGAGTATATGAACGCTACATGGGAGCCTGAGGATGTAAGTAAAGCGTTTGAGTATATTGATAACCAGGGTCCTCTGCCAACACCTCCTACCTCCTCGAAAGCTGGACGTAACCTAGACGCAGATAACTTGATCGGTTTCAACCCTGAGAGCGGAGGTTACACCCCTACACAGATGGGTGCAACTGAGCTGAACTTACCTAAAGTACTAGAGGCTCTTAGCCCAGAAACAAGAAAAGTAGTTGAGGCTGAGTTGCAAACAATGCCTGAAGAGGTTGCTCGTAGTGAAGGCTACCGTCCTGTCCAGATAGGTGCAACTGAGTTGAACTTACCTAAGGTCCTTGACGGTCTTAGTGTAGAAGCCATGAAGCTAGTTGAGTCTGACCTACAGGATTTCTCTGATAGACCCACCCGTAGTGAAGGCTACCGTCCTACACAAACGGGTGCAACTGAGTTGAACTTACCTAAGATTCTCGAAGCGCTTAGCCCAGAGACACGGAAGATAGTCGAGGCTGAACTTCAAGTAACGGCTGGGGATACAAACCTAGGACGAATGGAGCAGTCACGGCTAGATCGGGTTGGAATGGAGTCTGATCGACTTTCTACAGAGTCTAAGTCGATGCCCGATGGTTACACCCCTACACAAATGGGTGCAACTGAACTAAACTCACCTAAGGTACGGTCTGCGCTAGACGCCGTAGTAGCACCATACGTAGAAGCTAAGGGTGAGCCTTTGTCCTCCGACGAAGAGCTGGCTATCGGTATAGAAACTATCGTTAATGCTCTGACTACTGGGGATATGGATCAAGGTGATCTCGATAACCTTATTGTAGAGCTACAGGAGAAGTACACACCTGAGCGAGTAAAGATGGCTCTTGAAATGGCTATGAATCAACAATAATAATAAGAAACATATAGGAGTCACACATGGCTGGGCTATCCGATACCTTTAAACCTGTGAATGTAGCTGAAGAGAAGGATGAATTAGGTCGTCCTATCAATCGACTTGAAGATGTACTCGAGTCTACACCAGTACCTCAGGCGGCTCCTGCAGCCCCTGAGCCTACTCCTGTGTCTGAAGAACCTGCACCTGTACAAGAGGAACCTGTTGTTACAGAACCAGGTGTCTTTAAACCACGCTTTGATCGAGAGGGTAACCCCTTAGTAAGTGATGTAGACACACAGACTGAGGAAGCTATTCCTGTTGATCTCCCCCCGACTGCTATTGAACCCGTAACTGGTTTAGATAGTATTGATACCTTTAAGCCACGCTTTGATCGGGAGGGTAATCCCCTCTCAACTGAACAAGTGGAGTCTAATGAAAAGAATGCAACTACTTGGAACTTCTTGCCAGAAGGTGTAGAAGCTCAGACCTATACTGTAGACGACTTCTATACAGATGACAAGCTTATTAAACCTATTCTGTCTCACATGTCTGACCGGAGGGGTTCGTCTTGGGTTAAGGAGCATTCACAAGAAGAGGTGATTGATGCCTTTGTACAGGAACGTCGCTCAACGTCGGCTGGTAACACTGTACGTGGACTAGCTGATTTCTCCTATATCAAGAGTCTTGAAGGTGATGTTGATCGAGTTCGTAACACAGCTGAAGCTTATAGCATCTTCGACAATGCAGAGGGCTCCTTCTCTAAGAGCTCTTCTTGGTCTAACCTTGGTCAGGCAGTCGTTGACTATACACAAGGTGTTATCCTTGACCCAATTAACCTTGTAACCCTCGGGTGGGGTAAGCTGGCTACTGGAGCTGGTGGTCGTATTGCTACTGAAGCAGTCAAGCGGGAGGGCATCAAGGAGTTCGGTAAGGTTCTTGCAGCTCAGCTAGGTAAGGGCGCTACTCAAGAGGTAGCTACAAAGGCTGCACGTAGTGCTGGTAACACTGTCATGTCCCGTATTATCCGAGAGGGTTCGGAGTCTGCGGCTATGACTGCCACTAACCGTGCTGCAGCTCAGGCACTGGCATCTAAGAATGGTATTGCCCGTCTAGCTCAGACTTCTGCTTTGAAAGACATTGCAGGTACTGTAGCTATCGATGGTATCGTTAACGCAGGTATGGAGACACTCTACCAAGGTAACTTGATTGAGCTAGGTGTTCGAGACGATGTCGATGAGCTAGCCGTTGGCCTAGCCTTTGTAGGGGGTGCCGTTATAGGTGGCGTACAGGCTGTACGTGTACTAACAAAGGGAGCTTCTGGTGTCAAGATGCCATCCCTCGAGGTGGAAATCCCTACTACTAAGAACTTGATTACAGAGCTTACAGACTCCCTTAAAGCCTACTCAGATGAGACTGTGCCTAAGTCAGGTACATGGGCTCAGAAGGTTTCAGCTGGTAAGGATGTAAGAGCTCCTGACACTGAGTTCTTCCAAGACTTACTCTTGGGTCGTGCCAACGCTGATACAGGTGAGGTCTACTTTAAGGGCCTTGCTCAGATAACAAATGAACGTGGCCTTGTGCACGTTAAGAAGAATAGGGATGATCTCTACTCTGATTGGATGGCTGACATTATAAAGGATGCCTCCCCTAAGGAAGTATCTGACTTGGTGTCTGTACTTAAGCAGAACTTTAGGATGAACTTTAAGGAGCTCGATGGTATCTCCCCTGAGGACTTCGGTAACCTATTCGCTCGTAAGTCGAGTGAGTCTGGCTCATCCTTGGGTGCTATTGGCCGCGCTGCTCAGATCACAAACCAAATAGACATCTCTAAACTAGACGTAGCTACCTTCGTCGATAAGGCACTTGATGCTGGTTGGTCCTCAGCTGGGTCAGTAGGTAAAGTAGGTAAGCTAGTATCTGATTACCAAGGACGTGTTGTACGACTTCTTGTGGCACACCCGTCTACTTCCGCTCTCAACGTATCTGGTTGGGCAGGTGGTGCAGCCTTTAACACTGTGTCTGATTTGTCACAGGCCTTGCTCCACGTTGGGCACGGTACGATGAAGGCTGTTGTAGGCTCCCAAGGGGCGAAGGCTGACCTTGACGTAGGCTTTGGTATGTTGAAGTCAGTAGGTAACCGTATGCGCCTCCTGCTTGATAACAGGGCTACAGCAGAGTCTTTCGAGGACTACATGCGTGTACGCAGCCAGTTCCTAGGTGACCTCAATGACATCACGTCTGGTGGTGTTGAGCAGACTACTAAGGACTTGTTCAGTGGTAAACTCTCCCCTAAGGAGTTGATGGTGGGGTCTCGTGTTGATTCTGTTGTCGATGGACTACAGCGGGCTACCTTTGTGCAAGGGCAGGATGCCTTAACAAAGTCTCAGGAGTTTATGTACCAGATTGATAAAGCTTTGCGTACTACTGGCGTTAAGCTGGAAGATGGGAGTACCCTCCGATTCAAGGGTGGTTACAACGAGTTCTTTGACTCTACTAAGAACCCAGCTCTATCTCAGGTAATGCGTACAAAGGAGTACCGTGAACTAGAAGCTGGTGCAGTAAACCGCACTATGGAAGGTATCTTCTCTAAGTCATTCAAGGGTAAGGACGCCCTTGGTGAAGTAGCCGCTGTTATCGAGGATGCACGTAAGATTCCAGGTATCGGTTTGATGGTTCCATTCGGTCGCTTCTTTAACAACACTGTGTCTTTCTCTACTGCTGCTACACCGCTTGGTCTTGTTATGAAGGCTATGGGGAAGTACGAGGACCGTAGCTTCAAGGAGGTCTTCTCTAAGGCTCTTGTGGGGACTACAATGATCTACACAATGGCTGATCGTGAGACGTACCTACGAGGTCTTGGTCTGGGTATCGGGCAAGACATAGATAACACAGGCGAAGTAGTGGACGTTAAGTTCGATTACCCAGCTTCTTTCTTCAAGTATGCTGCTCGTATCGCTTCCTATCACATGGAAGGTGAAGAGGTTCCTAAAGAGATTACTGCTCAGTTTGAAAAGCAGTTTGGCTTGGGTGGTCTAACTAAGAACTTGACTACTACTCAGAACGATATTGTAGCTGTAGCAGAGGCTCTAATCGCTGGTGACACAGCAGCTGCTTGGGCTGAGACTAAAGGTGTCATGGGTTCCGTAGGTGCACAGGTTGTAGCTGCTGCAACTCGTCCTATTGGTGCTGTCAATACTGCCGTAGGTGTAATGAACAGGGACACCTATATCACACCAGACCGTCGGCAAGGTCTTGGGCACGTAGCTAACACAGCTCTCCGTAACTTTGACCAGATTTCACTTCTACTTACAGGTAAAGAGCCTGTTCAGAAGTACTCTTCGGCTCAAGGTGCTGTAGATGTACAACCTACTGCTCTCCTCGGTGCTAGGACTCTCAACCTAACCAGCACAGAGCGTTTATTGAACAACGTAGGCATTGAACCGTTTACCCTTAATATCGCTGTGTCTATCGCCAATAAGGCTCCAGAAGCCGCTAACCGTTACCACAACATCTTCTTTAGCTATATTAACGATAAGGCAACTTACGAGTGGGAAGAGAACGACTTCGCTAATAAGCCTGAGCGGTATAAGCGTATTATGGTGGATAATATTGTTGCAAATGCTAAGAAGTATGCAGAGACTATGCTATACGTAGAAGGTTCCCGTGATCCAAACAACGATATGTCTATCCGGTTCTCACTGCATAAGAAGTATCCTGCTGCTGACTTAGAGTGGGCTGTAGCTGAGATGGGGCTTGAAGATATCGGAGATGCCACAACTGTACAGCTAGCTGGTATCAAAGGGCTGATCGAATCCAAAGATACTATGGATTACCTCGCTGGTATTAACAAGTAACCTTTAAACAAAGAAAAACCCCCAAGGCTTCTTAGGGCCAAGGGGGTTCATTAGGTGGTACGTTACTTGTTACTTATTATACCGAAGCAAGAGATCGACATATCTGTATGCTTCTTCTACGAGTTCTTCTGCTCGCTGTCCTCTACCTGACGCTAGCAACCCAGATAGTACTGAAGCTGCTAGTAGTTCCTTATGAGGGGAGAGACTCATATTAGAACTGGTATCAGGTAGTATCTCTTTAGACTTCTTAAGGAAGTCCTTGGCCTCTTGTTCCAGTGATGGAGTGGGAGGCTTCTTGCTTTTAGGGGTAACCTTTTTGATGTCTAGATACTCCTTGTACTGCTACACTCTTAGGAAAAGTATACCATAAGCATACCCCTCTTGTCAAGTACTATTTAGAGTAAGTGTTAATGACTTCGTCTACAAGGCCATGCTTGAGGCACTCCTCAGGTGTCAACCACTCATCTGTAGCGTGTAGTAGATGCTTACGGATGTACTTCTCTGACTTCTTAGTGAACTTCTTGTAGTGGTTCACCATACGATCACCTGCCATATCGAACTCTTTGATCTTAGCGTGGAGTTCATGTTCCTTACCTTGGCTACCCCAGCTGTACTGATGACTCATCACTGATGTGTTGTGTGTCACCATACGCTTCTTACCTGCCATGATAGTCAGGACACCACAGGAGGCTACTAGTCCGTGCCCCATTGTATTAACTGGAATCTCTGACAGCATCATAGCATCAATGAGGTGGAAGGCTGAGTGTACTGAACCTCCTGGGCTGTTGATGACTAAGGTAATGGCATCTGGTCGTAGTTCCTCTGGCATGAAGTTGTACTCATAGATCTGAGCTACTAGTGGCATGATCTTCTCTTGATCGAACTTGTCTGTCAGGAAGAGGATACCTGATTCACGTAGGTAGGAGCCAGGAGATTGCAACTGGGGTGGCGCTGCTACAGCCTCCTTGCTCTTGGTCTTCTTTGACTTCTTCTTGCTACCGTTGAGGATTGAATTAAGCATTGTTGAGTTCCTTTTCAAATTCATTTAATCGCTTGTATACTGAGGGTAACTCAGTGATGTCTCCAGATAGAAGGATTACATCCTCTTTGGGTAGGTTGATAACTCTAAGCTCTTCTGCGTATAGAGGGAGCCCCCGCTATGAGACTAAGGATCATTTGTGTATCTCCTTGAGTGTCTCATTGGCCCACTTGAGGTACTGTTCAGCTTTAGCCATGTCCTCTGTGGGGTTGCCTTTGTAGAAGGCTCGGTGGTTGTACTTCATTACATTACCTCGACAGTAAGCGACGAAGCCCTCCTTACCAAGAACTTGCTTGATGTAGTCGATACACTCAACACCAGCTTGGTTGTAGTGGAAGGGTTTGTTAACGTTGTTGTAGTTGTTATCTTCCATTAGGCATTCTCCACAGTGGCCTCGATCATCAAGTAAGCAATCACAAGTATCGCAGTATTCTCCTAAGCTCCATTTAGTCATTAAATCTTCTCCATTTGTAAGGTTGTAGTGGGTGTCAAGTTAAGTAAGCTGCAACTAAGAACGAAGCTGCAATAAATACGTAAGTAGGTAGGTAATCTCCTATTATCCCTGACTTCCCTACTGCTACAAGGTAGATAGAACTTGCAACAGCTACCGCAAGGTAACTCGTGGCTAGTATTTGCCCAAATAAGATTAGAGTGTCCATTAAATCTTCTCCTTGTAGAATACTCTTACCCATTGTGCGCAGATGTCTGAACGAACGATGTCGTCTAGGTTGAACTCCACAATAGGGATAGGGAGCATGTGCTTCTTAGCTAGGTGTGTAATCTTCGTAAGACCATCTCCGTCCTTCAGGTCTGTCTGCATGATGTCCCCGTTGAGTACGATGGTAGAACCTTCGCCTACTCGTGTGAGGAGCATCTTTAGTTCGTGTGTGGTAATGTTCTGGGCCTCATCACAGATGATGAATGCATCGTCGAAACTACGCCCACGCATAAGAGCTAGGGGAGCCATCTCAATGTTCCCGTTCTTGATCCCTGTCTCTACTGCACCCTTACCAAGATGCTTGTTCAATACGTCTAGGACGGGTAGTGCCCAAGGGGCTACCTTCTCGCCTAGGTCTCCAGGAAGGATACCAATCTCTTTACCTACCGAGATCATAGGACGAGTGATTACGATCTTATCAATCTGCTTAAGGGTGTACAAGTCAGCAGCCATTGTAGCTGTAACGTATGTCTTACCCGTACCAGCAGGTCCGAATACGATCACCTGACATGAACTCTTGATGGCATTGATTAAGTCACCCTGATGGTCAGTCTTTGGGACAAGACCTGATACAGGTTTAGCACTCGCTCCCTTATAGGTTGTTTCACGCTTAGCTCTCGTAGCTTTTGGCTTTGGCTTCTGTTGCATACTGTGTTCCTATTAAACTGAAAAAGGGAAGCGCCTCGCGGTGCCTCCCTTAAGTGTACCACACTTTGTTATGCCTTGTCAAGGCTGTCTTGGTGCCAGTCAGGGGAATTGAACCCCTCAATAACGGTGCTACTGACGCCTTAGGTAGCTGTTGCTATTGGCAAACCTGCACTGACAATTTGGTCTTCCCTACAGGACTCGAACCTGTAACCTAGTCATTAGAAGTGACTTGCTCTATCCAGTTGAGCTAAGAGAAGTTATCTGTAACTTAGAGGCTCTTTATGTACTTGTCAAGTTCCTCGTACCCACCAATATACTCACCATCTGAGTTCCAGATTTGGGGTACAGTTGTAAGCTCTGCCTTACCTAGCAAATCTCTAAGCCACTTGGAACTATGGATGTTGTAGGATACTGAGTGCAGTCTATTGTCTACCATCAGCTTCTTAGCCTTGTCACAGTATGAGCACTTGTCCTGTGTGATGATGATGAATGTCATTTGTCACCTCCTAAAGGTGTAAGCAGTTTAGACACATGCTAAGGTGGTTAGAGTTAACGGATAGGGCAAGCACCTGTAGCACAAGCTTCGTCAGACAGATCATCTGTAGAGGCCAGGTTAGTCAAGTCTACTGGCATCAGTGTGTTAGCATACG
>Ga0208160_1000949_pt1 | contig 12846 bp, 6 predicted proteins | sample CB_VirMetaG_FD_184536 | JGI IMG/M metagenome (GOLD analysis project Ga0208160, IMG submission 184536) | Freshwater to marine saline gradient viral communities from Chesapeake Bay - CB_1504_1 Viral MetaG (SPAdes) (version 4) | ecosystem: Environmental > Aquatic > Marine > Coastal | place: USA... | reverse complement strand
CTGCAGAAGCTGCTGCCGTACCAAGTGTAGGTTTATTTTTAATATAAGCATCACTTGTAGTAGTGGCCTCATTCCAGTCTGCTTGTACGTTTACCTCTGCCCCAGATGCAATGCCATCAAGTTTAGATTTATCGGTAGAAGACATCAGACCATTAGCCGAAGTAGTTGCTACACTATAGGTCGTATTGTTATCAGTTTGCGTTAACGTGTTCGTAGATGGCGTATAGCTTAGACCGCCTGCTAAGTTTATACCTGCATCAAATATTCTTTTCGCAGCACTGTCTCTGATTACATAGTTACCTTCTGATAGCTGATATGTTTCAAGTTCTAAAGTTCCGCTAGGTTCTGTGGTAACATAGTTTCCAGAGGTGTCAAAACTACCACTCACTTTAGTTAAATCTAACTGACACTGAGTGTATTGTGTGGCTACAACATATACATCCCAATATCTATAAGAACCAGGTTTTTCGCCAGAATAAATAGCAATACCAGCGTTTTCGTGTAATACGTGGACATGACCAGTAACTTCAATCTCATCACTGTTATTTCCTTCACGACCTTGTATTGCAATGTCTATCATGTTAGAGCCAAACGACTCCACGTGGTTTGTCATCATACCACGTATGCGAAGACCCCCAGAACCAATATTAACTGTTGCTACTTTATACCAACGAGTTCCAGAAAAATTTGATAGATTTAATTTAAATCTGTAATCATTCTCTGTTCCATCCGTTGAAGTATAGATGTTGTCAAGGTTTACAGAGCCAGTAGCTGTAACGTGACCATTGTCATCAAAAGTTAAATCTTGTATTACTGTACCGCCACTATTGTCTACATCAGCTGCTTCTGTAATACTTGGGTGGGCTGTAAGATACCCAGCAGAAGCGTGATTACCCCAATTGTATGCGGTATCCCAGTTTGAAGAATTGTTAGTAAAGTCACCAGTAGTGTATACTCGGTTAGCTCCGAGATACATGTACGTGTTTTCAGTATACCATCTTCTGTCGGTTAATTCTATATCATTTGAACCAGCGCCAGGTTCACTAGAACTCGCAACACTTGTTGGGAATGTTATACTTTGATTTGTTCCAGTTCTCCAATACTCTGCAACAACTGTAAAGGTATCTCTCCAGTCACCAGCCATTTGCACATATATATCGTAGACATTATCTGTACCGCTTGAACTAGAACGTATAGAACGAACATTTTTAAAAAGATTAGCATTGTTATCCGTAGAATACCATTGACATCCATGGTTTTCTTGAGCAGAATTACCATTTTCATAAATAGCATCAATAATCTCCGTTCCAGAACTTACATCATCGTATCCATGAATAGTAAATTTAACAGTAAGCTTACCGTAACTACTGGCAATAGCAACCCTAGACAAGTGAACCCAACTGTTAGCAATATCACCACCACTAATACCTAAGCTCCTAACATACTTCTTAGTAAGCCACAAGTCACTTCCAGCATGCTTATAGTCGTTGTCCTTGATGTTTCCAGTTACTGCGAGGTCTGCACTTATTGTCAAACCTCCAGTCATAGTGCCACCACTTGTCATAAGCGCTCCAGCCGCTGCTACGTTAGTAGCATCTGTAACATCCGCACTTGATTCTATACCATCAAGTTTAGATTTATCTGTAGAAGACATTAGCCCATTAGCCGAAGTAGTTGCTACGGAAGTAGAAGGAGCTCCAATGAGAGTTCTAATCTCTGCAGCATCTACACCACCAGTTAAAGAAGGTGTTGAGCCATCGGTAGTGATGGCAGGAAAGTCGTTACGATTTAAAGTGTTAAAGTTGGTGTATCCAGTCTTATCTGAAGCTTCTGAAATAACCCATCCGTTACCCCACTGTGACGTAGCAGAAGAAGCAGTATACCCAAGCCATAAATCTTTAGCGATGAGCTGAGCGTAGTTACCGCCCTCACCACTTATAAAGAATGCTGTGTTTCCAGAAGAAGAGTTTCTACAAACTTCAATAGTCGGTGTGTGGTAAGGATTAGAACATTCATATCTAAAACCTTCAAATCCACCATTAGACTCTGGATTCCAATATCCGTAAATTCTAATCTCACCGCCTTCACCAGAGTTGTAATAATCCTCTTGGTACACCAAAGTAAATCCCCCCATAGAGTAGTTGTCTTGAGGTACTTCGGTTTGTATAACTAAGTATGTGAGGTTACCACTATTGTTAGAATAAGAAGCATGTACTTTACGCCAGTGATGCATGTCGTGTTCAGCTCCAGATGCTTGAGATAAATTTTCATACTCTGGAGCGTATACTCCAGCGTGGTTGTGTGAAGCGGTAGCAAAAGCAGTTGACGCTTCGTATGCTGCACTACCAAAGATTGAAGATGCAAGCTTCTTGCCTTGCACTCCGTTGTCAAGAATAACAAAGTGGTCTTGCGTAGGAGCAAACGCAGCAGTGTTGTTGGTCAACTCTGAAAGGTCTACATTGAAAGTAGTACCGCTAATATCTAATAATGTACCAGCTGAATACGTTGTGTCTGTAGACGTTATTGTTACCGTACCACCTGCGGAGTATGCGACACCCACGTTAGTGCCTGCAACGATGTTTAAATCGCCTCCAGAGCCAACAGTAGTTCTTTGTGTATCGTTGGTCTTTAAATTCCAGCTTACATAGTTATCGTATGTAGCAGAACTGAAAGCAAGCGAACCAAGTGTACGAGTTTCTACTTCGGTGCTATTAAGCACCAAAGCTGATGTACTTGTAGTGTTTGTATCAGTAGTTGTGATAAACAGCTTAGCACCTACATCAACATTTGAAGAAGTAGTTAGCGTATCGCTAGTAATATCTAAGTGTCTTTTTGAACCAGTTACTGTTGCCATTATTATGATTTTTTACCTCTAATTCTTTTACGTGTTACCTTGTAAGGTATTGTTGCGTCCTTTACAGACTCATATAAACTGCCATATGAAATAGTATCATATGATGTGCTCATCTTGTACGGTGCTTTATCACTCTGTCCTACTGCGCTGTACTTAATTCTAAGCTGCGTTCCAGAAGAACTAAACGTATGATAATTTGAACCACTAGCTGTGTATGATTCCCATGTAGAACCGTTGTTATTACTAACGTAGTAAGATAGTGAACATCCAGAAGGAACGTAATGCCCAATTTTTTCTAGATGTACGAAATCTATGTTAGCACTATTATCAAGGGTATAAGTTCCGTATACAACTTCCCAGTTACCTATAAGACCGTTGCCGATAGAATCACTCCAGCTCCAATATTGATGCCCATCGTATCCGTATCCCAACTTTATCCACCAATATGTGCCATTTGCAGATTGTACTCTAAATAATGGTGTTGAATAGTCTGAGCGATAGCTTCTACCTCTACCGCCAGTAGAGGTATCTTCGGTTGTGCTGTCATGTCTATATAAACCGACAATTTTGTAATTATCCAAGTCTAACCATCCGTCTAGCATGTTACGCCCTCTATCTGAAGATGTTGGGCACATTGAAGGAAAACCTGGATTTCTTTCCGTATGTTTTGTAGTTACACCTTGCTCTTGTACACCAGCTCTAAAGTAATTACCGAATCTTGTTCCATTTTGAGCGTCTTCGGTATACATTTGACCCAGTACAGTGGGTTTAGTGCCAGAAAAACATGGAGTTATATCTACATGAGCGTGTCTGCTACTACAACCTACAACCATTACATTTGGAGCATTTACTGGGTCTACTACAAAGATACCTTGTTCATAGGCATCATCTCCAAGACCTGCGTCACCCATGTCACACCAAACAGCTTTAGGATTGGCTGTAGAAGCGTCAACAATAACAGTCATGTTTCCATTATAATACGTTTGATAAAAGACTCTGTCGTTTACAGAGTCGTAGCTTAAACATCCTACATATCCGTCTCTATCTATAGTAGCACTACCAGTTAATTTGTCTGTAACAAAATCTATTTTTTCTGAAACGCCAGTACGTAAGTTTCTTCTACCAATAGATTTATAATGTTCAGCGCCCTCGTCCCCTGCGTACACCCAGTCTCCTGCAATAGTAAGACCAGAAAAATAAGAAGAACCTACATCTTCAATAGTCAGTCCAGCGCCATCGTCTATAAACGTACCGCCAGATTCTTCTAACGTGGGTGCATTACCACTAAAGCAAGGAGAGTAGTCCCATATAGAATATCCATTGTTATCATAAGACATAATTACAAAAAGCTTTAAGTCTTTATGTAAAACAATAGATTGGTTGTTTGCATCACCATAAGCACCAGAAGGGTCTGAATTGCTATAAATACGTGTAAAAGAACCATCGTCATTTACCCTTACAATTCCAAGACCAGAAGACCAAGATGCATGTATAATCAAATTATCATGCACGCCATATGCGTGAGGAAATCCAATTAAATCGTCTGTGCCTTCATTATGGTAACCAGTTCTGTTACTCATGCCTCTTTTCCAAGCAGGAACGATAGCACGCTGCTCTTCGTATCCGTTAGCAACAGCGCCAGTAATTGAAATAATATTACCTCTTTGTAATTCAGAGTATTTTATCATGACAGCTCTTCAATTTTAGCGTTAGCTTCATCTATTGTTATTTGTGCGGCTTTTCTTGAACGTATGTCTTCTATGCCACGAGCATCCATAATTTCTATATGGCGCTCTGCGTTTTCTAAAATTCTTTGCCAGTATTCTAAATCATCAATCATATTACGACTCAACTACTTCCACCCAAAATTGATGGTATTTATCTAAATCATTTGAACCAATCTTGTACATATAAGACGTGTTGTTACCACTGTATACCAATGTAGCTCCAGTTCTTGTTAAGTTAGAGGCTGTTGCTTCTGCGTCCATGTAGATTTCTACGTGGTCTACAAAACGAGAGTCTGGCATTTCATACTGAATGTAGTAAGCGGTATTTAAGTTTACAACAGACATATTAGCAACATCTAATGCGGATGCGTTAAATGCTCTACTAATTGTTCCTGCCGAAGAATATATACCGCTTTTAACAGCATATACTCTGTAGTACATTGTCTCCGATACATTGAACGTAGCATCAATCACCGTCATTGTGCTTGCCACATCCTCTTGAGGGATGTGAGCAATCATCCCATATGAACCGCTAGAACCTACAGCAGACCATACTTGATAGTAGTCTACACCAGCAGTTGTAGATTGCGAGAATACAATCTCAATAGTCTCTCCAACAACGGTTGCAGAATCAACGCTTGGTGTTGCAGGGGTAATGTCTTCTAGGTAAGCAGTGCTGTTGAATGCATTGCTCCCAAGAGTTCTACTTTTTACCTCACCACTAACAATCATCAATGCTTCTGTACCAGTTGTACTTGCTACGGAGCCTATAAATAATTTACCTCGTGATACTTTAACATCTCCGTTGTCATATACCTCAAGGCCTAGTTTTGGGCCAGCTGAGTATGAATCTGTTGTAGCAATCGCTACAGAAGTACCAGTAGATGAGTTTTGAGAAAGGTATATACCTCCCTGCACTTCAGTGGTTACATTTGAGCTTCCAGGGAATGTAATTAATGGAACTGTATCTGCAGAACCAGTAGTTCCTCCTTCAGCTCCAGTAATATGTATAGCACCTAAACCAGACTTTGGTATTGCAAATCCTCTATTCGCAGAAGCTGTTCCAGAAGTAGACCCATTGATAGTAAGATTACCTGTCATCGTATCACCACTAACTGCTACAAAAGCTGTAGAATCAGCAGTAGCTGCAGAACCTAAGCCGAGGTTGGTACGACCATTTGCCTTTTGCGTAGATGTTAAACTTTGATTGTTTACATCAATGCGTAGTCTGTTGCCTAGAGCAGTAGACATCGTAGTGCTAAAGCTAGCATCGTCACCCAAGGCTGCAGCAAGTTCGTTAAGAGTATCTAAAGCAGCTGGAGCAGAGTCTACAAGACCTGCAACAGCAGCATCAACATATCCAGTATCTGCAATCCGAATCCAAGTAGTTCCAGTATCTGAAGAAGTGTCTAGTGAACGTATCCATAGATTGCTTTCTGCAATATCATGAGCAAGCTGTGTTGCGTTAGTACCATCATAGTTTAAGTGCAATAATGTACCGTACTCATTGTCTTGAGCTGAAGCAGGTCTCCCCTCTGTTTGATTGTTCCATCTATATTTACCAGAAGCAACAGCTAGTGTATTCATGCTTTGGATAGATGTTGTTCCAAAGTCTTGAATAAAATCAGTTACAGCTTTTGAAGCAGCTGTTCCAGTAGGTATTGTTGTACTTGTAAAGGCATTAGAACCTAACGTGCGTTTTTCAATCTCTCCACTTGCACCCTCAACTAATGCAGATGTAGATGTTGTATTAGCATCAAGTGTGTCTACATACAGTCTTCCAGTTACATGTAGTGTATCATCAACTTTTGTTGCAGCATTCCCAGATTTCAATATCAATTGATATCCAGTAGCGGTTTCAATTAAACCGCTTGTATGTAGTTTGAGTACGTCAGCATCATTAGTACCGTGAATACTTACATAATCACCAGTACTGTTATCATCACTTGGAACAAGGTGCAAAACACCTTCATTACGCTCATCTGGAGACGTTCCATTAGATGTCTCGTGCATGATATATCCAGGGTCACTACTGCCAGCACCTGCCGTAAAGTAGATATAGGATTTATCTGTAGTAGTATCAGTAAATGTATCCGCTATTGACGCTGTGCTTGCTTCAGTCGTTATTTGAACTTGTGGAGAAGACGAAGTGCTTCCAAAATAACCAGAAGTTGCAACTATACCTCCAGTCAGAGTTCCTCCAGATAGTGGCAAGTGACCTACTTGAGAGTATGTATAGGCTGTGTTCCAATTTCCAGAGTCACCACCAGAAGCTTTTATGCTTCCAAAAACCTCAAACTCGTGAACGCTATTTGAATGTTCGCCAAAACGAGCAAGGTTTACAAAAGAATTTGCCGTAGCCTTTGATTGTCTAATATATAAAGGAAGGTTTCCTCCTCTATCAATTTTTGCAAATTCTGTTGTGTATTGACCATTTGTATATGTACCTTCTATTCTTAAAAACTCTGCACCAGTTGTTGATGGGACAGTAGTAGTGTCAGAAGTATTACTTTGGTCAGATGCTCCTTCTTGTATCCTCAAAGCACCAGTCATCGTATCACCGCTAACAGCAACGAAGTCTGTAGCTGCAGCCGCTGCGGCAGTACCTAATGTTGGTTTATTTTTTATGTAAGCGTCAGAGGTGGTAGTAGCTTCATTCCAATCCGCTTGTACATTAACTTCCGCTCCTTCGTATATGGTGTCTAGTTTGGTTTTATCTGTAGCAGACATAAAACCTGCAGACGAAGTTGTTGCATCTGTATGCGTATGGTCTGTGGTGGTATATGTATTTGCAGCGTCAGTAATAGTTAAATACGTGCTTGCTGCTGTTGTAGCTAACAAGTAACCAGCTGAGGCATGCGTATCAGTATCAATAGAATCTTGTAGGTCTTCAAGAGTCATTTGCTTCCACTCGGCTGCCGACTCATCCCATAATAGAATCTTATCGTTAGTAGCGTCAGTTGCCTCAGTCAAAGAGCTTAATGCACCTGCTGGGAACTTACTGTGGAAGTTTAAGCCAAGTTCACCGTCAACACCAACTCTTTGAATCAACTCAGCAATAGACGGTTCGTTACCATTAACCTCTTCAAACCTTGGGCTCCACCAGTTAATAGCGGAATTAGGGTCTGTAGAGTAATACTGATAAGTTCTGTGTCTTTGTGTTGTAGACCCAGACTTCATCATGAAATCTTGACCATTTACAATTCTCTTACCAGTATAGCAATCAAAAATACCACCACGTCCACTATTGTTTGCAGTAGGATATTGGTAAGGTTGTATATAACCAACAGCAACATACCATCTGCCTTGTACAAGGTCAGAAAAACCTACTGTATGAAAATAAGGGTTAGTGGCTGCTGAACCGTCAAGGCTCAATGTGTGACTGCCATGACATCCATGATAAAATGTACCGCTTGTGCTGTCGTCTGTTTTTTGGAAGTATACTACAGAGCGGTATGCTTTAGTGTGATGAACATTGTAGATGTCCATGTCCCAACCACCATCTGCTCCACTATCTGCATCATTTGATGGTGTGCGCCATACAACACCGTAAGCTCCGTTAGGAAGCTCTTGTACGGTTCGGATGTTTTCAGAACCACTCCCATTGTTAACAAAAGTGCCAGTAGGGTCAAATGGGAATCCTTCAGCACTCCATCCAGATGCCACTGAACCACTACCGTCATTGCTCCAGTTGGCTGTACTAATATAGTTTCCTTGATGAGTAAGACTTTTGAAGAAATTTGTCAGCTCTGTCTCAGTGTAGTATCTACTATCTAAATCTGTTGAAGATGCCGTAAGATATCCTTGTGTACTGTGGTCTGTATAACTTGTAAATGCGTTAGTACCAAACGATGACGTAGGTGTGTAAGAGCCAAGTTCTTGAGCAACGTAAGACTCTACAGTATCAGAATCTTTGTAATCTCCAGTGCTAGCCGAAGCCATTGTGCCAAACGTAATAGCCTCGGTAGAACCATCCGCTCTAAGTACACCACTACCAGTTCCAACTTTAAATCCAGTAGCATACATGTATCCGTCTTGGTCAATCTTAGCCAACTGAGTTGTACCTTGGTTAAAAGCAATAACAGCATCTTCATCTCCCTGCCCATGCTGTACATCTGAGCGAAGCACAAGAGCATTGTTAGAATCTGTGGTAATATAACCTCCGCCAGTCATGGATAGATTAGCGTCAATAGTTACATCGCCATTGAAGTAAGAATTGTCATCGTTGTAAAAACTAAAGCTTGTATTGTTACTTGAACCAACACCAAGCTGAGTAATCCATGTATTATTGTCAACTCTTGTGCTGTCTTGACTCTTTAAAATATTAGAGTCTGGTATATCTGTTCCGTAGCTTTGAAGTGTACTATAAACTGTTGTTGGGTAACTTCCTTGATTTCCGTAGTCGCTGTACTTTACTTCCCATTGGGCATTAACATAATTAGCGTCATTTGGAGAAAATTGAATTTCGTATACTTTGTTACCACCTGCTGTATCGCTTGTTTTAGATACTCTAAACGCTGTGTCTACAGAACCAGATTCAAAGCCATTTGCCGATGCTACGTTTAGATTTTCAACCCTATACCCGTATCTAACGAGTGGCGCTCCTACATTAAGATTACCTTGACTTCTGAAAGAAACCCAAAAATCTATTTTAGTAGACTTCTCATTATCACCACCATAAGATACAGTACCCTCAATTCTGTGACTTGTACCATAAATGCCATCAATAGTTACTTCAGCTATTTTGTAATAATCTGGCATTGTACCAGCAATATGCTGTGCGCCACGACCAATAATAAAATCATTTTGTTTTATGTTTCCTATTACATGAAGCTTTTCCTCTGGACTAGAAGTACCAATACCTACGTTGCCACCACTACTGATAAACATCTTAGTAGTTAGTGCAGAGCCAGTATACGTCTGAAATGATAAAGAGTAATTAGATACAAGACCTTCTACAATACGAGCATCACCATTAGCCCAATCTAATTGACCGCCACTTGGCAAGTCTAATTCATTAGCTAAAAAAGAACCGTCTGTTCTAAATGTAAATTTTGAATCAAATCCAGTTCCGTTATAGTAATAATATTCAAGTTGATGAGATTCGTTTGACCTTCTCTTAGAAATGTGCCAAAATCTACGAGTACCACTTATGTTACTACCCAAGTTAAGGTTAGCGTATCCATCACCAATAGACTCTGCTCCAAGTGTAGGCTGGTCTGTAGAGTTTGATGTAACAACAAAACCGTAATCTGACAATCCAGTAGAACCATTGTCTCCAGTAGATACAACGTGCATAGTTGCTTCTGGTGAAGAAGTTCCTACACTTACCTTACCACCATTAAGCGCAAGATGTAATTGATTGTCGTCAGCATCATTACCACTGACACGAAGCATTACATTACCCTTAGCGTTATTTCCGTTGGCTGCGTCTACAATTTCAAACTGATTGCCGCCTTGTGCTACTTGCCAATAAGCTCCATTACTCTCTTTGTAAAGAATTGCTCTAGTTCCATGAGCATCAAGAAGCGCTTCTCTTGTAGCCGTGCCATCTCCAGGTAAGTATATCCTTTTCTTAAACAACACTTGCTCTTGAAAAGCAGCCGTTCCGTTAGTGGCAACCTCAAGTACATTAGTAGTTCCTAAAGCAGAAGAAGCAGCAAGGATAAACTTATCAGAGTCTGAGTTGTCAATACCCATCGTAAACGATTGGGTACTAATCTTAAACTGCATACTGGCATCACCAGTATTACCGTCTTCAATAAGAAGTTTAGGAGCGGTAGTTTGGTAATCAAATACGTGTAGACGAGCGTCAGGAGAAATAGCTGTTTGATACGTACCAATACGTACATCACTATTTCTATAAATATCTGAACTTGTAGTAGTCCACAGATTAGAAGTGCTATAATCGGTTCCAGCTACCGCAGCTGCTAAGTTTCCATTTGAATCAACCTTTAAAATAGAGCCAGCGGTAATGTCTGGAATTTTTAATCCGCTTAATAACTTTATTGCCATAATATGATAGTCTAGACTAGTAGCAAAAATACAAAAAAAAGAGGGGCGCTAAGCCCCTCCTTATATCAGAGTATTAGAGTATTATCCTCCAATCTGTCCTCCGCCACCGCCTTGGATGTTACCATCATCACCGTGGCTCTGGAATCTTGTTGCTTGTAAAGACAAGTAGTAGTCTCCGTCAGTAACAGCACCAGCAAAAATCACTTGTACTGCATTATCTGAACTACGCTTAATCTCTACCATAACACTAGTGAAATCTGTGCTGTCGTAAACTTCACACATTACAAACTTAGTACCCATTTGGTGTTCTACAGTGTAAGTGTTTCCAGACTTAGTTACCCATACAGCTCCAGTAGCTTGTGTACCAGTAGAAGGCTCTAGAGTTACAGTCATGTTGGATACACCTAATGCATCACGTACATCTGCAAGAGGCATCTTTTTAACCTCACCTGCATCGTTTGTATCGTCATTCTGGATAAGGAATGCCCCAACACCAGAGCTGACAGAAGGAATATCGCTAATCTTTAACTGACCGCTAAGCTCCCATTGACCATTAGTCTCGTGGTAAACAAATGTTTTGTTACCTGCTGAACCACGGTCAATCTCAATACCAGAAGTAACAGATGTAATACCTGCTCCAGTTTCACCACTGTTAAGTACGATTACGTTATCCTTAATCGCTGTGTTTGTGGTTTCAATGCTCGTTAATGAACCTTGTACTGTTAAGTCACCACTTACAATTAAGTCGTCATCAATTGTAACTACGTTAGTGGTAGCATTCTGTGTGATTACAGTATTAACAAACTGACCGTTTGTATCATCCCACATTACAATGGTATCGTCACTCAAAGCCGAAGCACCTTTAACAGATACCGCATCAGCACCTACGCTAATACCAGTTCCAGCTCCAACTGCAAGAGTAGAAGAACTACCTAGTGAAGTAGCAGACGCACCACCAGTCAAACCGTTACCACCAACTACTTGGAAGGTAGAGTTTGCAAGAGATGTGTTAGGAATAGAAGCAAGCTTAAGAGCTGTTCCTACAATGGTAATACCAGTAGTTGCATCTGGATACAAGTACGCAGAGCTTGCTCCACTTGCATCGTAGAAGAAAATACCATCAGCATTTTCTGCACTAATTGCAGTAAGGTTTTCAAGTCCTAGGTGAGAAAGAGATACCGTAGCATCACCACCAGAACCATCTGATACAGCAATACCAGTACCTGCTGAAATAGAACGAACATCACCAGTTACGTCCAACCATACAGAACCATTGTATACATAGAGCTTGTCATCTCCAGTATTCCAATAGATTTGACCTTCAGATGCATTCTGAGGGTCAGAGCTCAATGGATGAATGACAGCCTTCTGAAGCTGTAATCCCCCTAAGTCAATATGACTTTTAAAAACTAATGCCATAATTTATTTTTTAGTTTAGATAGGCTTTACCGCTTGTTGAGGCCACAAAACGGATTTCTAGGTTATTTTTATCTATGTACTCCACCTCAGCGTACAATACGTTATCTCCACTGTCTACAATAGTGACAGATGGATATTTATTCATGTTATGCTCAACAACCCATACTTTTGAAAGCATATCCTGTCTATGCGTGTAATGTGCATCGGCTGAAGCTTTAGCAATACTTACATTTATTGAAGGCTGTTGTATAGCTACAGAACTCGTTGTAGTAGATATACCACTAACATTAAAAGTTCCTGCGCTGCTATTTACTTCTACGTTACTCACTTACGTCTTCGTTAATTTTAAACAATCCGTAAACCCAAGTTTTTACAACGCCACCAGCTGTAGACTGTAAGTCAAATACATAAAGACCTCCAGATGTGTTTGCCATAACTGATGCCGAAGCGGTAATTTTTAATGTTCCGTTTTCGTCTCCTGCGTAAACAAAATCAGAATCAGCTATAATATCTCCAGAAGATGTATCCGTTTCTTTAACGTCCATTTTCCATGTATATCCAGTCAAGTCCATACCTGCACCAGTGTCGTCCGTGAACGTAAAGTCGAGCTCAAACGTATCACCCTTTCTGCAGGTAATATCAACTCTTGTCGCTGTATCTAGATTTATTGAGTTTGCCATATTGCAAAGGTACTAATTTACTGATTATCAAGCATTTAACATATCAAGGATGTCATCACCGCTATCCTCTAGCTCTTCTCGCTTTCCCTGTCTCTGGGAAATCAACTTTGATTGCTCAACGGCTTGCTTTTTAACCCTTTCGTCTTTTGCT
>Ga0208160_1000947_pt1 | contig 12849 bp, 22 predicted proteins | sample CB_VirMetaG_FD_184536 | JGI IMG/M metagenome (GOLD analysis project Ga0208160, IMG submission 184536) | Freshwater to marine saline gradient viral communities from Chesapeake Bay - CB_1504_1 Viral MetaG (SPAdes) (version 4) | ecosystem: Environmental > Aquatic > Marine > Coastal | place: USA... | reverse complement strand
ATTGAAAGTAGAAAAACGTAAAAAATTGATCTTCTCACCACATCAAATTGCCTTCCATATTAGACATCCACACAATACTTTTATCTTGGCAAAGCCCCTCGGTCCTTTGTCCGTGAAACTTTATGAAGGGAAAGATATACTACGCATCGTGGAGCGTGATGCTTGTGCCCCGGTCGCCGAATCCTGGTCCGCGGTTCAGGAATTTCTTGTCAATGTGACATAACGACGCAGCGCGCTTGTGGGCGGGTCCCGCCCAATGCTTGCGCCTTGGTCAAGCTTGATGCTTGTGCCTTGTCACAATTATTAATTATTATTATTAAAAAACCCGGGGCGATTTCTCGCCCCGGGCCAGAGGTATAAACTATCTGATTGTGTCCCCTTCTCCCATACCCTCGTACTGGAGATCCTGGACAATGGATTTTACCATTCGGTTGATCCAAACGTGTCGCTTTTCGTACCCCACATTTGTCTTGAGGCCCTTGTAACTTTGCAACGTGATCCAAAATAATCTTGGATCTATTTTTTCTACAAAAGAAGAAATTCCTAATCTCTCCCTTATTTTGAAACGTAAATAAATTTCGTCGATTGTCTCGTCCGAAATTTCTCTCATTCCAATTGTCATCATAGGAAAGCAGAACTCGCTCAAGTTTCTCACCTGGTCCTCGGTCCATCCTTCCGTATTCACTGTTCTGTAGTCTGATGTTAATGCCATTTTTACCTCCGTTTGTTAAATTGACATAAAAAGATATTCGCATTTTTTTAATCAAAAAAATATAAGACAGATTGACGCAGCTTGAGCCTTGGTGCTTGGACCTTGGATCTCGTGTCAATATGACAGATTGCCGCGCGACAATTTGTCGCAGGCACCACACACTTGTGGGCGGGCCCCCGCCCTTAATTGGAGCTTGTGCCTTCATGTTGCTTGCTGCTTGTGCCTTCCTTCTTTTTAAATTTTTTACTGTCGAGCTCAATAAAAGTAAAACCATCGCTTGTGGTTTCCTCGCTTGCGCCCAGGTCCTTCATTAATTTTTTTAACTCTTCAATTGTCATTAGTGTTTTAAATAAGTTATGTTTTTAATTTTACGGCTCCAACATTTACGGCAATCTAAACATTTTCCGCCCTGAGTTGGCGCTGGACATGTTGCTTTTTTAGGGTTGGTTGTAACCGTCGAGCTCCAGGGCCAGAACTTACCCGCGGGCCCGTCAACGTTGGTTCCTGATAATCTTATTATTAAATTTTTAGGAACTCTGTTAACTGGAATATGTTTTAAATACTGAGCTTCTTTAGTTGGCATCCAATGCTTAACGCCTGGCGTTAATTTACAAACTTTAAAAATTTTCAATAAATGTTTAATGCTTTTAATATCTCCCGCATCGTGCCATCGGAACTCTTTAGTTTTAAAAAGTCTAATTTGTGAAGCCATCATATAAACCCACTTAGGACGGTCAACGGCCTTGAACCGTTTATATTGCGCCTCCTTAACTGTTTTATACATTGCATAAAAACCCTTCTTTGCATAACAGTCATAACAAACTGTACCTTTTATTTTTGAAAGTTTGCCGCCCGTTTGGCATTCCCACGCGGGCAAGCCGTAAGAATAACCAGGCATTTTTGAAGGTTTACTAAATGACCCTGTATATTCTTTTAATTGTTTTTTATTCATGTGCATGTAATAGCATGAGCCGCGAGCCGTGGACATTGGCCAAATTGTCGCATACTACATGTTGTGTCAATGTGACAAATTGTCGCAGGGTAGAGCTTGTGGGCGGGTCCCACCCATAAAAAAATAAACCAAAAAAAAAAATGGCGCGTGAGCCTTTAGTCTCTTCGCGCCATAGTGGTTGATGGTGTGCACACCTTAAAGCAGTCAACCGCCACTCATGGATAGTTGGCAATTAGTTTACCGAGGCGGAAACTATCCGAAACGAGCCTCACCGAAACCAGAGGTAGTTTAACTTAACTTAATTTGCGGTTAATCTCACAATACCATAATCAATTTCTGGATCAATGCGCAGATTGTCGCACCCAGAGAAGAGCTTGTGGGCGGGCCCCACCCAAAAAAATAAAAAATAAAACTGCGACAATTTGTCAAATAGTAATGCGAACACATGTGTTTTAAAACACATGTGTATTTAACAAATGGAGGAAATACATTATGACAAAAGCAATGACAAAATATCAGTTGGAGCACTTTCAAAATAAAGTGAGAAGACAATTTAGACCACTGATAGAAGACCAAGAACTGTTGGTAAAACAGTTTAAAACAAAAGCAACAGATGTTGCTGTTGCAAAGTTATCTAAAAAAATTGGTGCTGATAAAATCATCAATAAATTTAGACAAGCTGAAAAAATGTTAGAAGACGCTAGGGCAACAGCTCTAACTTTTTTTGAACAGAAAAAACCAAAAGACGAGGAACTTGGTTATAGCTTCAGACGAAAAAGTGAAAGAAGCTATGGTTATGATAGTGATAATAAATTGTCATTATCTGATTGTGAAGAGCAATTAAGAAGTTGGGCTTCAAATCAAGCTGAAAAAGAAATAGAGAGAAGACCAGAGGGTGCTAAACTTAAACAGTTAAAAGAACTTGAAGAAAAAGCGATTGATACTGTTATGGAAGCAGGAACACCAGATAGTCTGGCTATTTCTTTAAATAAAATAAGTGAGAAGATAGGGTTAAGTTGGAACCAAGATTTAACAGCTTTACCTAATTTAAAAAAAGAATAAATAACACTTGACAGGTTATGGGATATTATGTTAATAATGTCCCATAACAGAAAGGAATAAAATGGCATATATAGTAATAAAACATACAAACTACGAGAACATCACACCTAGCGTGAGCATTGAGGATAATGAGGTCTATGATCTTGAAACAGCTCAAGCAGTTAAAAAGGTGTGTGAATTAAAAAACACAAATAAAGATACTACGTTCCACTTATTAAACGTGGCTTATGCTAATCTTGGAAAGCAAGATAGTAATATTGAAGTAGTTAAGTCTGATAAAGACTTTGATTATAACCAGGATAAGCAGTTGTCATGGGCATTTTAGTCAAGCAAAAAACAGAAGAGTTTATTGGTCAGGGCTTCTCTAAAAAAGAAGCCCGAACCAAGGCGCACGAGTGGTGCGCTACAACGAACACTTGTCGTGGGTGTAGTAGTGTCGTGCGACCTGATTCGTGGTCATGGAAACAGGGCTACTGTAGGGATTGCATGGACTAGTCAATATGTCATAACGTCGCACCCCTTACTAGGGTGCGACAAGATGTCGCACCGAGGATAGAGCATGTGGGCGGGTCCCACCCAGAGTTAATAGAGGTACCAAGCCAAAGTCAAAAGTCGAACTTTTTAAAAGGGGGGAGGGGTACAAATCAAAATATAGGGATCCTAAACATACACTATAGTGTTTGATTTAGTCATAGATTCCTGCTAAATAGTTTTTGGTACCATAATTAAATATTATGCTTAGTTTAGAACAAATTAATAAAATTGCAGATCCGAAAGTTAGAAGACAATTAAAATTAGATATTTTAACTAGGGTCAAAAAAACTACACAAAAAAAATACAGAACAGATTTTTTATCATTTGTAAAATATACTTGGCCTGAATTTGTTGAAGGTAAACATCATACAGAAATAGCAAATGCATTTAATAGAATTTTAACTGGAGAATGTAAGAGACTCATTATCAATATGCCGCCAAGGCATACTAAATCAGAATTTGCATCTTATTTTTTACCTGCATGGATGATTGGTAACAGACCTGATTTAAAAATTATTCAAGCAACTCACACAGCAGAACTTGCAATTCGTTTTGGTAGAAAAGCTAAAACATTAATTGACTCACAAGAATATCAAGATTTATTTACAACAAGATTAAGAGAAGATTCAAAAGCTGCAGGACGTTGGGAAACAAATGGGGGAGGTGAATACTTTGCTGTTGGTGTATCCGGTGCTGTAACAGGTCGTGGTGCTGATTTATTAATTATTGACGATCCACATTCAGAGCAAGACGTTAATTCTCAAACTGCATTTGATAATGCATATGAATGGTATACATCAGGACCTAGACAACGTATGCAACCTGGTGGAGCAATTGTAATTGTTATGACTAGATGGTCTACAAAAGATTTAACAGCACAACTTGTTAATGCTGGAGCTAAAGAAGCAAAAGCAGATCAATGGGAAGTTATTGAGTTTCCCGCAATCTTAGATTCAGGAAAACCTGTGTGGCCAGAATATTGGAAGTTAGAGGAATTAGAAAAAGTAAAAGCATCAGCTGGTATTGCAAAATGGAATGCACAGTATATGCAAAATCCAACTGCAGAAGAAGGTGCATTATTAAAAAGAGAATGGTGGCAAGATTGGGACAAAGATTATTTACCGCCATTACAACATGTTATTCAAAGTTATGATACAGCATTCATGAAAAAAGAAACTGCTGACTATTCTGCAATTACAACTTGGGGAATCTTTCAAGAAAATGAAGGTGATCCACAACACATAATTTTATTGGATGCATTAAAAGAAAGATTAGAGTTTCCTGAACTAAGAAGAGTTGCAAAAGAACAATATGATTATTGGCAACCTGAAACTGTTTTAGTTGAAGCTAAAGCTTCTGGTCTTCCATTAACTTATGAACTTAGACAAATGGGAATTCCAGTAATAAATTTTTCTCCATCAAAAGGTAATGACAAACATTCTAGAGTAAATGCTGTTGCACCTATGTTTGAGTCTGGAATGATTTGGGCTCCTAAAGATAGAGAATTTGCTCAAGAAGTTATTGAAGAGTGTGCTTCATTTCCATATGGAGATCATGATGACTTAGTAGATAGTACAACACAAGCTTTAATGAGATTTAGACAAGGGGGCTTGATTATTCATCCAGAAGACTATAAAGATAATGATCTACCTAGAAAAAAACGAACTTATTATTGGTAAATGAAAAAACCTAAAAGATTAACTTTGACTATACCACCAAAATCAGGCCCACAATCTCAGGGCTTGAATGTTGACTATAATACTGTTAAAGATGTAAAATTGGAGAAAATTAATGGCAGACATAGACAAAGCACTTCCAAACGAAGTTAGAAAATCAATTGAAATCGAAGGTCCTGAAACAGCCATCGAAGAGAATGTAGAAATTCAAGAAGACCTACCTAATGTAGGTGAGACTGAAATTACACCAACAGAAGATGGTGGTGTAGAAATTAATTTTGAACCAGGAGCCTTCAACCAGGCTCAATCAGAAAATCATTATGACAATTTGGCAGAGTTACTACCAGAGGAAATATTGGCGCCTCTTGGTTCAGAATTATTTAATAATTATTCAGATTATAAAGCTTCAAGACAAGATTGGGAACAAGCTTATGTTAAAGGTTTAGATTTATTAGGATTTAAATACGAAGAGCGAACAGAACCATTTCAAGGTGCTGCAGGTGCCACGCATCCTGTTCTAGCAGAAGCGGTTACTCAATTCCAAGCGTTGGCTTATAAAGAATTGCTCCCGGCTCAAGGACCTGTAAGAACTCAAATTATTGGAGCAGTAACTCCTGAAAGAGAAGCTCAAGCAAATCGTGTTAAAGAATTTATGAATTATCAAATCATGGATCAGATGAAAGAATATGAACCTGAATTTGATCAAATGTTATTTTATTTACCTTTAGCTGGATCAGCTTTTAAAAAAGTTTACTACGACGAGTTAATGGGAAGAGCTGTATCAAAGTTTGTTCCCGCAGATGATTTAATCGTTCCGTACTCAGCTACCTCATTAGATGACGCGGAATCGATTATTCATCGATTAAAAATTTCTGAAAATGAATTAAGAAAACAACAAGTCACAGGATTCTATAGAGATATAGAACTTACTCCTGGTTATATGCAACAAGATGACTTAGATAAAAAAGAACGTGAATTAGAAGGAACTAGACATACAGGTCGTAATGAAGATGTCTTCACATTACTTGAATGTCATGTTAACTTAGATCTTGAGGGTTTTGAAGATCGAGGGCCCGAAGGGGAACCAACTGGAATTAAACTTCCTTATATTGTAACGATAGAAACAAACTCTCGTGAAGTTTTAAGTATTAGAAGAAACTATGAAGTAGGTGATCCAAAGAGACAAAAGATTTCTTACTTTGTACATTTTAAATTTTTACCTGGCCTAGGTTTCTATGGCTTTGGTTTAATCCATATGATTGGTGGATTATCTAGAACTGCAACTTCAGCATTAAGATCATTATTAGATGCTGGAACTTTATCAAACTTACCTGCTGGATTTAAGCAAAGAGGAATCAGAATTAGAGATGATGCGCAATCTATACAACCTGGTGAATTCAGGGATGTAGATGCTCCTGGTGGAAACATAAGAGATGCTTTTATGACACTTCCGTTTAAAGAGCCAAGCGCAACACTTCTTCAACTTATGGGTGTCGTCGTACAGGCTGGTCAGCGTTTCGCATCTATAGCTGACATGCAAGTAGGTGAGGGAAATCAACAAGCTGCAGTGGGAACGACAGTTGCATTGCTTGAACGTGGATCAAGAACTATGAGTGCGATTCACAAAAGATTATATGCAGCACTTAAAAATGAATTTAGATTATTATCAAGAGTATTTAAATTATACCTACCTCAAGAATATCCATATGATGTAGTAGGTGGACAAAGAATGGTTAAGCAAGCTGATTTTGATGATAAAGTAGATATTGTTCCAGTTGCTGATCCTAATATATTTTCTCAAACACAAAGAATTAGTTTGGCTCAAACTGAATTACAATTAGCACAATCAAACCCACAACTACATAATTTATATGCAGCATATAGAAATATGTATGAAGCATTAGGTGTTAAAAATGTAGATTTAATTTTAAAGAAACCACCTCAACCAATGCCTAAAGATCCTTCTTTAGAACATATTGATTCATTAAGTGGTATTCCATTCCAAGCATTCAAAGGTCAAGACCATAGAGCCCACATTACAGCTCATTTACATTTTATGTCTACTAACATTGCAAAAAATAATCCTGTGATTAATGGTTCTTTACAAAAAAATATTTTTGAACATATTTCTTTAATGGCTTTGGAACAAGTTGAAATGGAATTTGCAAAAGAGATTATGCAATTACAAGCAATGCAGCAAAATCCTGCAGCAATGCAGAATCCTCAAATGCAACAAATGGTTATGCAATTGAATATGAAGATTGAATCTAGAAAAGCAGTGTTAATTGCTGAGATGATGGATGAATTTATTCAAGAAGAAAAGAAAATTAATGGTGATTTTGGTAATGATCCTATTGCTAGACTTAAAGCAAGAGAACTTGACATCAGAGCTGCAGAAAATAATAGAAGAAAAGAGCAAGATGAAGAGAGAATTAATTTGGATAAGATGAAAGCAATGATGAATCAATCTAACCAAGATGAAAAATTAGAACAAAATGAAGATTTAGCAGAATTAAGAGCTAGTACTTCACTGACTAAAACTGTTTTACAGCACGAATTAAAAAATAAAGGTGGAATGTAATGAAAAAAAGTCAGAAAAAAGTTGCTAAAGTAATGAGAGAGTTTAAAAAAGGAAAATTACATAGCGGAAAATCAAAAAAAGTGGTAAAAAACCCAAAACAGGCTATTGCAATTGCACTGTCTGAGGCTAAACTATCTAAGAAGAGGAAATAACTATGAAAAAAAATAAAAAAGAGATGAAATCTCAAATGGAAGTTGGAGCTCCTGAAGGTGGAAAGGCTATTCCTACACCTAAAGCCGGAGAAAATCCAAAAGTAACTGTTAAAGGTACTAAAACCATTAAAAAACAAACAGCAACTTGGTACTAAATTATGTTTCCGTGGAGTCTTATAGGCACTGCGCTTAAAACAGGTGCTGAAATTTATAAGAATAAGAAAAAATCTGAAATTATAATGTCAGAGGCACAAATCGTGCATGCTGAAAAGATGAAACGCGGAGAAATAGAGTACACCGGACAGATTGCTCAAAATCAAAAAGGCGACTGGAAGGACGAATTCATTTTATTAATTCTCTCATCACCTCTGTTTTTATTAGCGTACAGTGTATTTGCAGAAGATGAAAAGATTGGTCAAAAATTAGATTTATATTTTGAAAAATTACAAACAATGCCGTGGTGGATAATTTCTTTATGGGTTGCAGTCGTTGGAGCTGTATATGGAATTAAAGCTACGGAATTAAAACACTTAGGAGGAAAAAAATAATGTTAAAACCAGTACCAAAAGAAAAGAAAAAATCTTTAGGAAAACTTCCAACTAAAGTCAGAAATAAAATGGGCTTTATGAAAAAAGGTGGTAGAGTAACTAAAGCTAAAATGAAGAAGAAAAAATAATGCCTAAAAAATCTTATACAGAAATGTTTAGAGAACTTGGTAAGTCAGGAGCTTCAAGTCAAAAATTTAAGGATCTTTATTACAAAATGAAAAATAAAGAAGACGATGATATCATTGAGATTGACCAAGCATTTTTTGATAAGGTTTTAGAGCGTTATGGTGAGAAAAAAGGTGGGCTTGTAAAAGTTAAACCTAAACTAGCTAAGAAGGGATGGAAATAATGCAGACCTGGAGTGAATTCTTTAGAACCGTATATAACAAAATTTGTTATGGAGTTTGTAGAGTGTTAAAAATTACACCATGTATTTGTAAACATGATTGTGGTTGTAAAAAGGAGTTTAAAAAATAATGAGAAAACAGTGTCAACAATGTAAAAATCCATTTGACGCAAAAGATGAGTTTGATAATTTTTGTAGCAAAGAATGTAAGGAGGAGGCGTTAGCAGCATTAGATTCTGATTCTGATGAATGCTTGTCTTGTCAATAATGGCTAAACTTTGTGCAAAAGGAAAAGCTGCGGCTAAAAGAAAATTTAAAGTGTATCCATCTGCATATGCGAATATGTATGGATCAGCTGTATGTTCTGGTAAAATAAAACCAGGTGGAAAAAAGAAAAAGAAAAAATAATGGCTCAAGGTGGTTTAAGAAAATGGGTTCAAGAAAAATGGGTAGACATAGGAGCTCCGAAAAAGAATGGCAAGTATCAACCATGCGGGAGATCGAAGGGGAGCAAGAGGAAATATCCGAAGTGTGTCCCTATTGCAAAAGCTCGCTCCATGAGTGCTTCACAAAAGGCGAGTGCGGTCAGACGAAAGCGCCAAGCGTCCAACACTGGCCCTAAACCAACTAATGTAAAAACATTTGCAAGAAAAAATATGAGTATGGGAGGATTAGTTTAATGGCATCACCAGCGTGGCAAAGAAAAGAAGGTAAATCTAAATCCGGTGGATTAAATAGAAAAGGTATTGCATCATATAGAAGAGCAAATCCAGGTTCTAAATTATCTATGGCGGTAACTACTAAACCATCAAAATTAAAAAAAGGATCTAAAGCCGCAAACCGTAGAAAGAGTTTTTGCGCGAGAATGACTGGGATGAAGAAAAGATTAACTTCAGCTAAAACAGCAAGAGATCCAAATTCAAGAATTAATAAGTCGCTTAGAAAGTGGAACTGTTAATATAACAATCAACAAAGGAAAGTAATGGAAGATATAACCGTAATCATAACTAGAATACAAAAATTATTGAAAACATCGTACCAAAATATTGGAGATACACTCATAGCGGGTGGGGTTGACAATATGGAAAAATATAAGTATATGTTAGGTCAGGCACACGCCTACCAATATATTTCACAGGAAATCTCTAACCTGCTAACTAAGAAGGAGCAAAATGAAGTTAAAGGAGAAAATGTCGTCGACCTTAGAGGAAAGCCCAAGGGAGACACCAAAGATTAAATTAGCTTTGGAAGAAAAATACGATCAACAAAATCAAAAAGAATACGAAAAACATCAATCGTTAGCTAAAAAAGAAATTGATAAACTTCCTCAACCAACAGGTTGGAGAATGTTAGTTTTACCTTTTAAAGCTAAACCAAAAACTAAAGGTGGAATTTATCTATCAGATGAATCTATTGAACGATCACAAGTTGCATCAACTTGTGGTTTAATACTTGCAATGGGACCACATTGTTATGATAAGGAAAAATTTCCTGAAGGTCCTTGGTGCAAGAAGGGGGATTGGGTAATCTTTGCAAGATATGCAGGAAGCCGAATTCTTATTGATGGCGGGGAGGTAAGACTTTTAAATGATGATGAAGTTTTAGCGACTGTGAAAGACCCCGAAGATATCTTTCACCAATTTTAATCATAGAGGAGTAAAACTATGCCAACAGAAGAAAAAACTGTAGATCTAGATACATCAGGTCCAGGAGCCGAGGTTGAATTACCGGAGGAACAAACAACTGAATCTAACATAGAGGTATCTAATGAAACTGAAAACAATACTGAGTCCAATGACTCAGCTGAGAAATCTGATGAGCAGTCTACTGTTCAAGCAGACACAACCACGGACCAAGAATCAGAAAAGAAAGAAGACGAAGCTGTAGATCAGCAGAAGAAAGAATTAGATGATTACTCTGAAGGAGTAAAAAGAAGAATTGCGAAGTTAACGAAAAAAATGCGTGAAGCAGAAAGAAGAGAAGCTGCTGCTTTAGAATACGCAAAAAAAATTCAGACTGAGCAAGAATCTTTGAAGTCTAGATTTTCTAAATTAGATACAGGTTATGTATCTGAAATGGAAAACAGGATTAAGTCATCTATGGAAGCTGCTGCGTCTAGACTAGCGAAAGCTAGAGAAGATGGAGATTTAAAAGCAGAAATTGCTGCTCAAACTGAAATCTCTAAGTTAGGTTATGAAGAAGCAAGACTTGCTGAAATCAAAACCAGACAAACTGCTGAACCAAAAGTTGAAGAAAAAGTTGTATCACAACCTCAAATTCAACCACAGGAACAGCCGATCAACCCAGATCCAAAGGCTCAACAATGGGCTCAACAGAATACCTGGTTTGGTCAAGACGAGGCTATGACTTATACCGCATTTAGCTTGCATAAAAAGCTAGTTGACGAGGAAGGTTATGACCCACAAACGGACGAGTATTATTCAGAAATTAATAAAAGAATAAGACTTGAATTCCCGCATAAATTTGGTAAGGTAGAACAACAAACGACTGCGAAGCCTACGCAAGTAGTAGCTTCAGCTTCTAGAAGTAGTAAGCCTGGTCGCAAAATTGTGAAGCTCACACCATCACAGGTAGCAATTGCTAAAAAATTAGGTGTGCCACTTGAAGAATATGCGAAACAATTAAACATCACGAAGGAGTAAAAAGCATATGAGTAATGAAAACGAAAAAAGAGCTTCTCGTGCGAGTCAGACTAGAGAAAAAGAAACTCGAAAAAAAGTCTGGACTCCACCATCATCTTTAGATGCACCACCTGCGCCGGCAGGATTTCGTCATAGATGGGTAAGAGCTGAAACAATGGGTTTTCAGGACACTAAAAACGTCGCTGGAAGATTAAGATCTGGATATGAATTAGTCAGAGCAGATCAGTACCCCGACAGTGACTATCCAGTGATAGAAGACGGCAAACATGCAGGAGTGATCGGAGTTGGTGGCCTTGTGCTGACAAGGGTACCCGAAGAGATCGCAAAATCTAGGGCTGAATACTATTCTAAGCAAGGTATTGAGCAAGATCATGCAGTTGAAAACGATCTTATGAAGGAACAGCACCCAAGTATGCCGATCAATCAAGATAGGCAGACTCGTGTAACTTTTGGTGGTACAAAGAAAAGTTAATTTTTTAACAATTCCTAGCCAACAAGAATACACTTAAACTAATAATGTCTAAGGAGGACAACTACTATGGCTAATAAAGATAGCGCTTTCGGTTTAAGACCGATTGGAAAAGTTGGACAAAATAGAGATAACCAAGGTTTAAGTGAATATAGTATTGCTGCTAATGACAGTACAACTATCTACTTCCAAGACCCAGTAAAACCTACTGCGGCTGGAACAATTGATAGAGGTGCAGCTGGTGGTAATCTTATAGGTTCATTGAACGGTGTTTTCTATACAGATCCAAACACACAAAAGCCTACGTGGGCAAATCACTATTCGCAAGTTAACGCTGCGGATATAGTTGCTTTCGTAGCAGATGATCCATATGAAAGATTTGAGATCCAGTCAGATAACTCAGGTGCTTCTGCACAAACTGATGTTTTCTTGAACGCGGATGTAATCTTAGCAGATGGTAATTCAGCTAACTATGTATCTAAAACTGAATTGGATGACAGTACTTTAAATAATACTTTATCTGCTCAGCTTAGAGTAATAGGAGTTTCAAAAGATCCAGACAACAGTGACTTAGCTTCTGCTAATGTTAACTTTGTTGTTATGATTAATGAACACTCATTAAAATCAACCACAGGCAACGTATAATAGGAGTATATAAATATGGCTATATCACGATCACAGCTAGTTAAAGAACTAGAGCCAGGATTGAATGCACTATTCGGCCTGGAATATAAACAATACGAAAACCAACACGAAGCGATATACACTAAAGAAACTTCAGACAGAGCGTTTGAAGAAGAAGTAATGTTATCGGGTTTTGCTCAAGCACAAGTTAAAGCTGAGGGTTCTGGTGTGACTTTTGACAATGCTCAAGAGACTTTCACTGCTAGATACACTCACGAAACTATCGCTTTAGCATTTTCAATCACTGAAGAAGCGATTGAAGATAACTTGTATGATAGATTAGCATCTAGATATACAAAGGCGTTGGCTAGAAGTATGGCACAAACAAAGCAAGTTAAAGCTGTTAATCCTTTAATTCAAGGATTACCAACTACTGACGGTTACGATTCAGGGGATAATGTTTCTTTATTTAACATTGCTCACCCAACAATCGCTGGTACAGTAGCTAACACTTTGCAAACTCAAGCAGA
>Ga0208160_1000946_pt1 | contig 12852 bp, 18 predicted proteins | sample CB_VirMetaG_FD_184536 | JGI IMG/M metagenome (GOLD analysis project Ga0208160, IMG submission 184536) | Freshwater to marine saline gradient viral communities from Chesapeake Bay - CB_1504_1 Viral MetaG (SPAdes) (version 4) | ecosystem: Environmental > Aquatic > Marine > Coastal | place: USA... | reverse complement strand
AGTTATATCAAATGTAAAACTTGGAGGTTCTCAAGTTTCTAAAATATATAATGGAACAGTTTTAATATGGCCTCCTATACAAAATTTAGTTAGTTGGGTAGCTGTTGGAAATGGAGCAGAAAACACAATAGCGACATCAACTGATGGTGTAAATTGGACAGGTAGGGGTGATACTGTATTTTCAAATCAGGGAGCTGGAGTTGCTTGGAATGGCAGTTTATGGGTAGCTGTAGGAGGAGGAACAAACTCAATAGCGACATCAACAGATGGTGTAAATTGGACAGGTAGGGGAGGAACAACGCTTTTGCAGTCAGGTTATGGGGTTGCTTGGAATGGCAGTATTTGGGTAGCTGTAGGAGGAGGAACATCTACTGTAGATACAATAGCAACATCAACCGATGGTATAAATTGGGTAGGTAGAGGAAAGACTATATTTTCATTCCAAGCAATAGGAATAGCTTGGAATGGCAGTTTATGGGTAGCTGTTGGCTCTGGAACAAACTCAATAGCGACATCAACTGATGGTGTAAATTGGACAGGTAGAGGAACTAGTGTATTTTCAAGTAATGGCCATGGAATAGCTTGGAATGGCAGTTTATGGGTAGCTGTTGGCTCTGGAACAAACTCAATAGCGACATCAACTGATGGTGTAAATTGGACAGGTAGAGGAACTAGTGTATTTTCAAGTTTTGGCTATGGAATAGCTTGGAATGGCAGTTTATGGGTAGCTGTTGGCTCTGGAACAAACACAATAGCGACATCAATTGATGGGATTAATTGGACAGGTAGAGGAACTAGTGTATTTTCAAGTTTTGGCTATGGAATAGCTTGGAATGGCAGTTTATGGGTAGCTGTTGGCTCTGGAACAAACTCAATAGCGACATCAACTGATGGTGTAAATTGGACAGCTAGGGGTTATAGTTTATTTTCAAATTTTGGAATAGGAGTAGCTTCTGCAATAGCACCTAATTTATATCCACCAATAAGTTAAAAATAAAACAATTTAAAAATATGACAGAGCAATATAATTTTAAAGAGGTAGTTAGAGGAAATAGTTTTAATCAAGTAAAAATCACATTCCCATTTGATATAACAAACTCTTGTATTTCGGTGCAATTTAGAAATAAAATAGGGGGCAAGGTTGCTTTTGAATGGGGAACGAGTGATAATACTATTGATGTTTTATCTACAACGGAAATATATATGACTAGCCGTTTAATGAATTATCCAGCTCATAAATATTATTATGATTTTACTATCGTTTTCTCAGATGGGACAACGTTTACATATTTTGCAGGAACAATGGAAATAACTCAAAACATATCGGAAGGATGCCTAGTATAATTATAGAAGATATTTCAACTATTGTTGAAATACAAATAGGAGAAATGCAATTGCCTGGGATTTCTGCATATCAAGTCGCAGTTAATAATGGATTTATAGGAACTCAAGAGGAATGGTTATTATCTTTGATTGGGGAGCAAGGTATTCAAGGCATACAAGGTGAGCAAGGCATACAAGGAGACCAAGGCATACAGGGAGACCAAGGCATACAGGGAGACCAAGGTATCAAAGGAGATACTGGGGAGCAAGGAGTACAAGGTATTCAAGGAGTTATAGGTGAACAAGGAATACAAGGTATTCAAGGCGTACAAGGTGAGCAAGGTATACAGGGGGAGCAAGGTATTCAAGGAGTAAAAGGAGATGCTGGAGAGCAAGGCATACAAGGTAATGTAGGGGCGGCTGGTTTAAATTGGCAAGGTTCATGGGTATCTGGAACATCTTATTTAGAGGATGATGCAGTTGGTTATGGTGGTGCTTCATGGTTTTGTATAAATGCAACATCGGGAACTATAAGTCCTGATTTAGATTCGGCAAATTGGGCATTATTAGCTTCTCAAGGCGCACAAGGTATTCAAGGTGTGCAAGGTGAACAAGGCATACAAGGTGAAATAGGTTCTCAAGGTATACAAGGGATTCAAGGCGTGCAAGGTGAGCAAGGCATACAAGGCGAACAAGGCATACAAGGCGAACAAGGCATACAAGGTGAAACAGGTCAAGGTTTAAATATATTAGGAACATTTGATAATATAAGTGAATTACCGATTGATGCGGTTGAGGGAGATGGCTATTTAATAGATGGATTTTTATATGTTTGGGTTGATTTAGAATGGGTTAATGTAGGTCAAATACAAGGCGACCAAGGCATACAAGGCATACAAGGTGAGCAAGGTATTCAGGGTGAACAAGGTATACAAGGGGAGCAAGGTATTCAGGGTATCAAAGGAGATACAGGAGAACAAGGTATTCAGGGTGAACAAGGTATACAAGGGGAGCAAGGTATTCAGGGTATCAAAGGAGATACAGGAGAACAAGGTATTCAGGGTGAACAAGGTATACAGGGGGAGCAAGGTATTCAGGGTATCAAAGGAGATACAGGAGAACAAGGTATTCAGGGTGAGCAAGGATTGAAAGGAGATACAGGTGAGCAAGGGATACAAGGCGACCAAGGTATACAAGGTGAACAAGGATTGAAAGGAGATACTGGAGACCAAGGGATACAAGGCGACCAAGGCATACAAGGTGAACAAGGATTGAAAGGAGATACAGGTGACCAAGGCATACAAGGTGAGCAAGGTTTGAAAGGGGATACAGGTGACCAAGGGATACAAGGCGACCAAGGTATACAAGGTGAACAAGGATTGAAAGGAGATACTGGAGACCAAGGGATACAAGGTGAGCAAGGTTTGAAAGGGGATACAGGTGAGCAAGGAGAACCAGGGACAACAGACCATTTATTATTAACAAACATTGGGGCTAATTCTCATTCTGATATTGATACGGCTTTAACAAGACTAGCCAATACAAGCGGAACAAATACAGGTGACCAAAATATATCAGGAATAGCAACAAATGCAAGTGATATTTCAGATTTACAAGATGAGCAAATAACGCAAAATGATGCTATTGCTTTAAATACTGCTAAAATTTCAGCAACTGGAACGGAACTTGAGCCAACAGATATTGATACATTAGCTGAATTAAATGAAATTATTACAGATGCAACTTTAATTGATACAAATGATTCAAGATTAAGCGATGCAAGAACACCTTTAGCACATACGCACACAGCCTCCGAAATTACAGACTTTGATGTAGAGGTTGCTAACAATACAGCAGTAACTGCAAACACTGCTAAAATTAGTTTTGATTCAACATCCAGTACAAGACTTGCAAATACAAGTGGAACAAATACAGGTGATAATGCCACCAATACTCTATATAGTGGACTTGTAACTAATGCAACGCATACAGGCGAAGTTACAGGAGCAACAGCTTTAACTATTACAAATAATGCAGTAACAACATTAAAAATATTAGATGCAAATGTTACATTGGCTAAAATGGCTAATGTAGCTACAGGTACAATATTTTATAGAAAGACAGCAGCAACAGGAGTACCAGAAGTACAAACACTTGCTACATTAAAAACTGATTTAGGTTTAATAGGAACAAACTCTGGCGATAATGCAGTTAATACTTTATATTCAGGTTTAGTATCTAATGTTTCTACTCAGTTAAGTATTGGTACTGTAGGTGTAAATACTATTGGTATTAATTCTGATGGTTCACCAGATGATGTTATTATACCAGCAGCTACGTTAACTACAGCAGGTTTATTAACAACAGCTAAGTGGGCAGAAATTGTTGCTAATAATGCAAAGATATCTTTTGATAGTACTGCTTCCACTAAAGTAGGACATATAACAGTAACTCAACCTGTGAATTTGGACACAATGGAATCTAACATTGCTACAAATAATTCTAAAGTTAGTTACACAATTTTATCGGGAACAACAGCTCAAAGAATAGCAGCAACATCAACACCTGTAGGAGCAAGCTTCTGGGATACAGAATTAAAAATACCTTGCTATTTAGAAGCCACAATTTGGTATAATGCAGCAGGTGGAGTAGTAGAATAAATAAAAAGATAATTAATCAAATCATAAAGTAAAAAATAAAAGATTATGAAATCATATGCAATAAAAAATGGGGTAAGACCCACAATAACAACAGCAGAAGAGAGCACAATCGCCCTCGTTGCTGGGGATAAAGGAGCAATCTTTTATAACACAGATACAGATAGTCTTAGAACTTGGGATGGTACAGCCTTCCAAGATGTAGGAGGAACAGGAGCAGACCCTGTTGTTGTAGATATGGCTACTGGAATTAATATAGATTTTAGTGCTGGAGATATATTTTACAAGACATTAACTGGAACTACAACACTAACTGCATCAAATTTAGTTGTTGGAAAAACAATAAAAGTTGTTATAACTGGAAATTACAGTCTAATTTGGTTTAGTGGTATGATTCCAGACGAGACATTCGGTTACTTTGGATTCTCTGATAATATCTTTTACATTACCTGTATAGACAGTACAACACCTAAATTTTCTACATTATTTAATCCAGCTGACACTAGATATAGTACGCCTCAAGTTATTTCAGCAACTTTTGAGGATGATTATTACACCCCTATTGCAATGCCAACTGGTGCTATTGTTGGAGATAGTATATATTTTTTCTTAGTACAAGGTAGTTCTATAAATCCAACAGCCCCTAGTGCTGGAGCCGGATGGACTCAAGTATATTATACATCTGGAGGCTCGTCAAGTCCTAGATATTTAAAGATGTCTATTTGGCATAGAACAGTTGATGGAACTGAGGGGTTGAATCTTAATGCTCCAAGCGGAAACTATGCGTTAACTGGGTGTGCAGTTCTTGTTAGGGGAGGAATAAAAGGAGTGTCTGGCTCAACGACAACAGCGTATAGCCAAACATCATCAAAAACATTAACACCACCAACTGGTTTGGCTGGAGATTTAACATTTAATATGTACGGTATAGCTTCTGGCAACTTTACGTCAGCACCTAGTAACGGATATACGTGGTTGACTAGTCCAGCTGGAAATTCTGGTATATCTTATATGTTAAACAACACGCCAGATGCTGGCGAAAACTTAACATCAACAGAACCTTCTACATACGTATCAGTAATAATATCATATAGAATAAAATAATTATGAAAGCAATATTATATAAAGGAAAAATACAAACATATATGATTCTGCCTTTAGAATTAGGTCTTACAAGTGGTATTAGAATGTTATCTGATACAGCTATATATGATATGGGATTTAGAGATGTGGTAACACCTAGTATTACTCAAGAACAATATTTAGGGGAAATATTTATGGATGAAATAAATGATGTTTATACATATCCAGTTATTGATAAGACACAAGAAGAAATTGATACTGAATTTTCTGATAAAAAAACACAAGCTATTTATGGCTTTGAAAGAGATACTGACGAGTTAATTAGAAGTGTTGTTGGGGAAAGAAGTAGTGAATATGAAATAGCGGAACAAGAAGCTATTGCATATAAAGCAGCAGGGTATCCTGATATTGATGTTCCTCCAAGTATAAGTTCTGATGCTATTGCAAATAACAGAACCAACACAGAGGCTTGTGATTTAATTTTATTTATGGCTGATAATTGGAGGAATATGCAAATAGCTGTAAGAGCAAATAGATTGCTAGCTAAAGCAAATTCTAAGAGTGCTACAACATTAGAAGAGTTACAGACTGTAATAGATACTTGGAATGGATTTATAAGTTATATTAAAACACAGATAGTAGAATGAAAAATCTATTTTTATTTTTAATAGCTTATATTTTATTCTTGCCTTTAACATTTATAAACTTCTTCTTAGTTAGAGGTAGTGGATATTTTTTAAGTTCAGCATTAAATTTGGATAAGTATGCAAATAGAGAGTTTAGAACTTTATGGAATAAAACTCTTAGGAAAGAAAATGGGTATGTTTTTGGTAATCCTAATGAAACTATTAGTAGTGCTCTTGGTAAGAATGAGAAAGATTTTACACTAACAAAAACAGGTAAACGTCTTGTTTACCTGCTTAATAAATTAGACAAAAATCATTGTCAAAAGTCAATAGTTAAATTTAAATAAGTAATTGAAAATTTTAAGTAGATGGGTAAAATAGATACAATTTTAAATAAATGGTCAAGTAGGAAATTGATGGTTTTTTTCATTGCTACATTACTGATATCCTTTAGCAAAATAGAAAGTTCTGATTGGACATATATCGCTATTGCTTATATTGTAATGCAGGGGCTTGTGGATGCAAAATCAATAATTGAAAAATTTACAAAGTAATGACTGCTCAAGAAATAGAACGGTTTAAGATTATGGAAAACAGCGTAGAACAGATTCAAATTGATGTTGCTGAAATAAAATCCGCTTTACTTGGGAACCCATTAAGTGGAGACAAGGGATTAACTGGCAGAATAAGTATATTAACGGCAAAGCAGGAGTTACTTGAATCTCAAATAGCATCTTTACAAGAGGAGAAAACAAAGAACACAATTTATGTTAAAATAATAGTTTGGCTATTGTCAGCTGTTATAGGTTCGTGCATAGCTTGGATATTCGCAATTTTTAGAAAATGATACTATCAAAAAAAGGAATTAATTTAATAGCGGAGTTTGAGGGTTTTAGTTCAAAGCCTTATTTGTGTAGCGCAAAAGTGCCAACAATAGGATATGGAACTACTTTTTATCTTTCAGGTAAAAAAGTTACAATGAATGATAAGCCTATTGATAAAATAACGGCTTTAAACTTACTTTCTATTGTAGCTAATAAGTTTGCTCAACAAGTGGATGAATGTACTGTAAAACTATCTCAAAATCAATTTGATGCCGTAGTGTCATTTGTTTATAATGTAGGTTTAGGAAATTATAAAAAATCTACTCTTTTAAAAAAGATAAATGCAAACCCCTCCGATGCTTCAATAGCGTATGAATTTAGCAGGTGGAATAAAGCTGGAGGGGAAGTTTCAAAAGGATTATTGAACCGTCGCAAAAAAGAAGCTAGTTGTTATTTTACTGAATAAAAAAAGCGGGGAAGTTACAAGCAAACCCCGCCAAACATAAATAATAATTAAAAACATTTCAAAGATACAATATTTTAATTAAGATTTATGAAAAAAACTTTATTATTACTAATCTTTATTTTAGTATTTGGATGTAAATCTAAAATAGTAACCGTAAATACCCATTCCAGCGATACAATTAGGATTGAAAGAATTGTAAAAATAACTCCTGAGCAAATTAATAGTTTAATAATAGACAGTCCTTGTGATAGTTTGGGCAACCTTAAACCATTTATTTACACATTTGTTATGGGTAAGAATAAAATGTCCTTAAAAGCCGAAAATAATACCATATATTTAAAACAAAATATTGATAGTATCAAGCAAGTATGGCAAAAGGAACAGCAAAAATCTACATTTAAAAGCGATAAAATGGAAATAATTTCTAAGACTCCTAAGGAAAATTGGATAATAATGTTGGTTATGTCAATTATTATAGTACTTTTATGGAAATTTAAAATTTAACTATGCCAAAAGAAAATAAAGGTAATTCAAAAAATCGTTATAGGTTGCAGAATTTTACCGCATTAAAATTAGGGCTGACTCCAAATAACTCGATGCGTTACCGATTAAGTCAAGAGCAAAAAATAAAATATTTTAATTTAAAACAGTCCAGTATAAAGCGACTGTTTTTTGATATAGAAACATCTCCTAATATTGGGTATTTCTGGAGGGCTGGATATAAATTGAATATTGGTGCTGAAAATATAATTCAGGAAAGGAAAATAATTTGTATTAGCTGGAAATTTGAGGATGAAAATAAAGTTAGCCATTTAACGTGGGATAAAAACCAATGCGATAAACAAATGTTAATCGACTTTATAAAGGTTGCTAATACGGCAGATGAAATTATAGGACATAACGGAGACCGTTTTGACATAAAATGGATTAGAACACGTTGTATTTACCATAGAATACCTATTTTTCCAGATTATAGGAGTTTGGATACTTTGAAAAAAGCCAAAGCACATTTTAATTTTAACTCAAACAGATTGGATTACATAGCCAAGTTTTTAGGTGTAGGTGCCAAAGTAAAACATGAGGGTTTTGATATGTGGATTAAATGTATGAAAGGAGATGAGGAAGCTCTGCAAAGTATGGTTAATTATTGCGATGGGGATATCGTAGTTTTAGAGGATGTTTATTTAACGATGCAAAACTACATAAAACATAATACGCATACAGGAACTCATAACGCAGAATTGAAACATACTTGCCCAAATTGCGCAAGCGATGAGCCAAAACTAATAAAAAATAATTTTACCTCTGCTGGCACCATTAAAAGGCAAATGGAGTGTGACAGTTGCGGTTATGTTTATGAAATAAGTAATTCTGCTTATAGAAACTTCATAGAATTTAAAAATAATATAATTTAATTTTATCTATAAAAGTCCAGTTTATTAACGTATAAACTGGACATTTTAAAAATAATTTAAAAATAATTAAAATAAATAGTATTTATATTATTTATATTATTTATATTTGTTGAATAATAATTAAAACAAACAAAAAATGGAAACACTTTACGAAAAATTATCAGAAGAAAACAAATTAAGAATAGAATTAAAAATGAGACATTTTCCAATGCTTTACGCTGAATTATTAGATAAATTAAAAAGTAATACAATGGCTTCATGTTTAACTATTAATATGGCAAGCGATATTTACTTTTGCATTTATGATAATTCTTTTGATTTATATGAATTTTTTAAATTATTTGACAATGAATAAAGATGAAATTTTACAAGGTGTTGAAACAGTCGAAATAAATTGTTGGGATTTTGAACACCAATACGAGGAGTATAAAAGAGCTTATGCTAAATGCAGAAAATATATTGAAACCGAAAATTGCAATATTATTTTAGAACTTGAAGAGGAAATAAGATGGGACAATGATGGGACAGATTTTGTGCCAGTATCAATTACAGTTGTTGATTTATTGATATCAAATGAAGATAATAAAAATATAGAAATACATATTACAGATAAAGAAATTTTAAAAACATTAGGATTATGAATAAATACTGGAGATTAGCCGACAAAATAACTTACTATTTGCCTATATATTTATTAGCAATATTGTTTGTTTATATTTTTTTAAAATCAATTAACTATTTTTTAAATTTATTATTTTAATGAAAAAACTACTAATTTATTTCTTAATAATTATTTGCTCTGCATTTACAATTATTTTAGGCTATTTTTTAGGCTTAATATTAAATATGATAATATGATTGAATTATACAAAAAATTAAGTTACGGACATAAAATATCAGTTTGTAAGGATATAGCAAACAAATTATATAAGCAACCAACAAGTGTAAGAAATTGGTTTATATCTTTTAAAAAAATACCAATAGAGCATGAGCAAATTGTATTAATTTATCTGGAACTTGAAACGATTAAAATGAATATATCATTTATGCAAGACCCTGAAATGCTTTTTGAAATGAATAGAAAATATAGAGAATTATACATATTAATAGAGAATTATACATATTAATATAAATTTTTTAAAAAAAACATACATGAAAATAAATAAAAAGTACATTATAAAGCACTTTTAACATCAAAAAAGGCTTAAAATTACATTTACGCACAAATAAGTATCATTTATAGCACTTATTATAACATTTTTAATGTAGCGTAACATAAATTAATTAACGGCACTAAACTTAAATTAATGCCAAAACTTAATAGTATAAAATTAGTAACGGATTAATTAATATAAATATAGTAAAAATGAAAAAAGAAATATTACCTCTCCAAATATGGAAAAGCAATTACTCTGATATATATTACAGAACTTTTGGGGGAAGCGAAAACGATGTAGAAATGTACATCCTTGATAACGTTTGGGATAGTAAAGTAATTAGTAAAAAAGACCTGATCAAACACTTTACTTTTATAAAAAACGAATTTAGTTATTAATTTTATACATAGTTGGTTGCGCTTTTTTGCGCTTGTAGTTTTAAGCCATCCGAAGTAACCACAAAAACAAGTTGCTCATCCGCTTAAAATTACGGCTAATAGACTTTGATAAAAACAGTACGAATTAATAAATATAAACATTATGAAAAAATTTAAATTAACCACAGAAGAAATAAGTTTACTTCAATATTTTTGTGAATGCGTATACACAAAAGAAGAAATTAAAGTAAACAAATACATTTTAAATAAGGCTGAGAGATTAGCTAAAATAACAAGTAACTTACTGATGTCAGAAGATAACCAAATTGTTATAAATGAGCCAAAAGATAAAAGTATTAGTTCACAAGAATATTGTATAGAAAGAAACTAAGTATTGTTTTTATTGAGTGTTGGCATTTTTGTTGGGGTGCAAAACCTAAATTGTTCTATCAGCGGTAAATCTGCACAATATTAATGCCAACGGTGATGATAACATTAGTATTTTTTTTAAAGCGTTGGCAAATTAATTTTGATAAAAATTAAAATAGAATGATTAAGATAACAAATGAAGATAATATGGAACTTATGGCAAGGTATGAAGATAATTACTTTGACTTAGCAATAGTTGACCCTCCTTATGGTTTAGATATTGCAGAAAAAAGCGATAGATTAGGAAAACTAAAAACTAAGTGGGCAAGTGGTGGAAGTTTTAAACATTATAAATATAGTGAATGGGATAAAAATACTCCAACAAATGAATATTGGAATGAACTTTTTAGGGTTTCTAAAAATCAAATTATTTGGGGTTGGAATTTTTACGACTATAATTTTCCTAAAACAAAATGCTTTTTAATGTGGGATAAAATTGGTAGAGATGATAGGGCTGATGGTGAGCTTGCTTGGACTTCATTTGATAAACCTGCAAAAGTATTTAGATATAGTAGAGCAGATGCTTATATAAACCATTGTGATAGTAAAATACACCCAACACAAAAGCCAGTTAAATTGTATGAATTTTGCCTAAGTAAGTACGCAAAAGAAGGTGATAAAATTTTAGATACACATTTAGGCTCAGGAAGTATTGCGATTGCATTGGATAATATGAATAAAATGGAAAAGATGAACCTGACTTTAACAGCTTGTGAATTAGATTCAGATTATTTTCAGACAGCAACCAAACGAATTAATAACGCAACCAATTGGCAAAGTCTTTTTTAACACGTGTAGATGGCTAAAAAAAATATTATTGTTATGAGCAAGTTGGTGTTTGTAAATGGGGAGTTTACGCATTAATAACAGATAAAAGACAGAAGAAAAAGTTTAAAAAAAGGTATTGTAAGCGTTAAAAATCAGCTTTTATAAACTGCAACGTATGGTATAAAAAATCGTTTTAATGTTTTTTATACGTTGTTATGTACTGTATAGCGACTTTAAAGCACGAACCTAAATTAAAAGAAACAAACTAAGTAATAATATTTTTGAGCGTTGGCAAATTGCTGACGTTAGGAAGCAAAACAAGTAACAATGATTAAACTATATAAAGGAGATTGCCTTATTGAAAGTGATAAAATAGAAAGTGGAAGCGTTGACCTTATTTTAACGGATTTGCCTTATGGAACTGTGAAAGGTGCGCAATTAGACGGATGGAATGGAACTAAAACTGATTGGGACGAAGTAATTGATACAAACGAAATTTACAAAGTAGCAAATAGAATATTAAGAAAGAATGGTAAAATGGTTTTGTTTTGTCAAGAGCCTTTTACAACCGAATTAATAAATAAAGCTATTCCAAATATTCCTTTTAGTTACAGAATGATATGGGAAAAAGACCATTATGCAAATGCTTTAATAGCTAAAAAAGCACCTGTTAATTATTATGAAGATATTTTAGTTTTTAGTAAAAGTGGTTCAGGTGATGGTAACAAGGTTAAAGAATACTTGATAAATGAAAAAGATAAGGCTTACGCTGATGGATGGACAGATAAAAGATTAAGAGAATTATGTGGGGTTAGTTTAAAAGGTGGTGGGTTGCTTTGCCATTATTGGGGTGTTGGACAATGGATGATGCCAACAGAAAAAAGATATATTAAATTACAAGAAACAGGTTTTTTTAAAAAGCCTTATGTTGAGTTAAAAAAAGAAAACGAAAGACTGGAATCTACTTTTAACCTATGGGAAGGTAAAAAATACAAAAGCAACATCTTAAAATATAAAAAAGATTATAATGGCTACCATCCAACTCAAAAGCCTATATTATTACTTGAAGATTTAATAAAGACTTTTAGTAATGAAAATGATTTAGTAGTAGATTTAACTATGGGAAGTGGAAGTACTATGGTAGCTTGTAAAAACACCAATAGAAACGGAATAGGAATTGAAATGAAAGACGAGTATTTTAGTATTGCTGAGAAAAGGGTGGAAAAAAATATTATTACGACTGGTAAGCAAACAAGTATATTAGATGAACTGAACTAAGCTATATTGTACATAACTACTTTTATCACAACAAAACACAAACACAAATGAACTCAATTACAATAACTTACCGTTTAATAATGCAATTTAAAACGCATAATTATATACAACAATCTGTATGTGGTAAGTATTTTAATGTTAAAAATTCAAAAGAGATTAAATTAAAAGTTTGTGGAGGTTCTATTGGTATTTGGCTTGATCCAAAAACATTCTTAATCAAAAGTAAAATAGCTGAAAATTTAGAACCAATCCCAAAGTATAAGTTTATCGCAAATGATTTTCTGAATGATTTATAAAATGATACATTAAATTATAATAAAAGCACCGCTTTAAATTATAATAAATATACAGGTTTTTAATTAAAAATATAATTATTTGTTTATATCATTTATTTTATTTATATTTGTTTTTTAAATAGAGCCGATGCGGATACGGCAACTTTATTCGTA
>Ga0208160_1000933_pt1 | contig 12911 bp, 23 predicted proteins | sample CB_VirMetaG_FD_184536 | JGI IMG/M metagenome (GOLD analysis project Ga0208160, IMG submission 184536) | Freshwater to marine saline gradient viral communities from Chesapeake Bay - CB_1504_1 Viral MetaG (SPAdes) (version 4) | ecosystem: Environmental > Aquatic > Marine > Coastal | place: USA... | reverse complement strand
AAGAGATCCTTATCCATGGTAGCAATAACTATTTTACCTGGGTACTTGGTAGCGAGGATACCGAGACAGTCATCAGCTTCAAGGGATGGCTTGGAGAAGCTTGGGTGGGTCTCCATTGCCCACCGCTTGAGTTCATTATATCCAACAGGCTTTCGTCCCTTTCGGTTACCCTTATAGTCTGGGTAGATAGCTTTACGGAAGTTTGCACTATCTGAAAAACAGAGTTTATAGTCATGGATATCAGTCTCCTCTACTAGCTTGTTAACTAAGTAGTCAAAGTGCTCCTTAGCTTCCTTAAGGTTCGTATGGAGTGTCCATATGTCATCACCCCACTCATACTCAATCTCAGCCCCAGCAGTGGCTTGGTAAGCTGTGATGTCAGCATCAATCAGTAGAGTCAAGTTCTTCAACAGCTTCCTCCATAACTTTTTTCTGGTATTTATAAACAGCATCTTTAGCTATCAAGACTGTCAAGGCTACCTCAAGCAGCATAGTGACTTCCTTTGAATCTACGTTAAAAGTAATCGTAGCTGAGCCATCATCGTGCTCTTGAATTGTTTCAATCTTCATCTAAGTAAACTCCGTCATCAATGTGGTTGTGTAAGACCTCTAGAGCCTCTTTGAGCTCTGCGGCTATATTGTACATGATATTTAATCCTTCACTATTCGTAACAATCCCGTCGTCATCTGCCCACGTATATACAGCCTCCTCAACTAACTGAGAGAAGGCATGGATAGCTACCATGACTGGGTCCTCACTTACTGCTGGGGAGAAGTAACACTCAGAAACGATGTGTCCATCCTCATCTAAGTACACGCTACTGTCCGTCTTGAAAGTAACATTCATCTAGTACCTCTATTCCTGTTTTGGTTATCCTCCAGACAGTGCCATAAGCAGTCTGGGTCTTTATACGAGTAGTAATGAATCCTAGGCTAGCACTAGCTGCTACTTCATTAGCGTGGACTCTAGCGAAGTCAGACTTCGTAGAGAATCCCTGCTCCCAAGCTCTAAACAATACAGACTTTAAGTCCATGCTCTCTCCTAGTGTGTGTCTGCCCAGTTCATCCCAACTGAGTAATCAGCATTAATAGGTACCTTAAAGTTAAAGAAGTCTCCAGCCCTAGTTGAACACTCAATAACCATCTTACCAAACTCTTCAGCTAAGTCTTCCCTAACTTCCCATTGGGATTCATCATGTATAAAGCCAACTAGCTTGTAGTCCTGTTTAGTGTACTTCCTACGCTTAGCTTCTAGATCTACTTCAACTAACCACTGCTTAGCTACCAGAGCCCCTGCTGACTGTAGCAGAGTATTCAGAGCAGCATGTTCACTTCTAACATGTACCCGTCTACCATCTAGGCCAATCAGGTACCCTCGCTTAGCTCTTTCAGTTACAGTATTCTTAAGGTGCTTAAGAGCTGGTAGGTTCTTCAAGAACTGAGAGCGTAACCGTCTACCTTCACTAGCATCCTTACCCACGATAGAGCCTAGCTTAGCATCCCCAGCTCCGTACAAAAACCCATAGATAAAGGTCTTAGCATTAGCCCTCGTAGGTAGCCCAGCAGCCTTCTGGTTAACAGTATGGATGTCTGTACCGTCTTCCTGCTTACCCTCTACTACGATTCTCCCATATGCCCCATCATCCCACTGTGCCATAAAGTGAGCCAAGCATCTGAGCTCAAGCCCTGACAAGTCACAACCAACAAGTCTGGATTTATCGGACACAGTAAAGAGTTCCCTACACTCTTTTCCGTACTTGCTTGACACCGAAGGCACCTGTGCCATGTTAGGGTTCTGGTGGGTGCATCTTCCAGTAACTGCCCCGTTGGTATTGATTGTTCCATGGATCTTACCACCCCTCACTAGTTTTAGCCATGCTTGGTCTCCCTCAGCTAACTGCCCTAACCTCTTATTGATTAAGAAGTAGTTAGCTAAGGTCTTAGCCTCTGGGTACGTTAGAGTCCCTAAGACTTCTTCATCAATCTTAACCTGTCCTGATGGTGTGTACTCTGTAGGCTCCCACCCATACTTCTCTTTAAGTCTCTGGGCTATATGCTGTCTGCTACCAGGATTGAACTCTACTACCTTATCCTTGAGCTTCTTCCCAGTCTTCTCTGAGAACCCTCTGTCTACTGTGATAGGCTCAAAGGTCTCTTGCATCTCTTTGACAATCGCTTCCTTCTCTACCACTAACTCACCGTAGAGCTTCGCAGCCTTCTTCTCATCAAACTTCCAGCCGTTCCTCTCCATCTGACCACAGATCCATGTTGCTTGGTGCTCGAGGTCAATAGCCTTCTGGCTGTACTCATCCTTAGTCAAGTAAGCATAGAGTGATTCAGTGACCTCTACGTCCTGCTTACAATAGTTCAACATCTCTTCTGTAAAGACATCAAAGCGTTCCTCAGCCTCTCCTAGGTCACCCTTGAGGATACCTAGCCTGTACCCCCAAGCCTTAAGGCTATGGCTCCCCCAGAGCTTGTTAGGGAGCCTCCCTGTGGAAGTATAGACAGAGTCTGAGCTTCTCAAGTCACTATGGATCAGTCTAGACAGCACCAGAGTGTCTATGACATTATCTGTGTTTACCGAGAAGCTGGTGTATATCTTTTGTATAGCTGGTAGGTCAAACTTGATTATGTTGTGGCCTATAATCTTAGACTTCTCTGAGAGTTGCTCAAGAAGGTCTAAGCCTTGCTGGAACTCTAGGTCTGGTGCTGAGCCCCTGAAGACACGAACCTTACCTGTCTCAATCTCTTTGATCACCATGCAGTGGATCCGTGTCATCTTTTCTAAGAATCCGTCTGTCTCAATGTCTACTATGTAATGCTTCATATACTGTCCCTCTCGACTAGTTGTTTAATAATGATTAAAAATCCTCGTGATAGATCCCGAAACGAACAATACCAAGATCCATAATGAAAGCAGCCGTGCCATCTGTCTGCTCTTTAGTTAAGAACTCCATACCTAGCATGAAGCCTGTAATCCAATTCAATTCAATAGTCCACATGTTAATACCTTTAAAAGTTAGAGTCAAATATCTTTTCGTATAATCTACCTGTTTCCTTATCATAAGTCAAGGTACAAGCTACTCCTGTCTCACCACTAAACCTGTTCTTCAATACCCTGACCTGAGTATCATTAGATGTATCAGCATCCTGTTGATTCCTCTCAAGTCCTATAACGATATCAGATAACTGAGCAATAGCATGGGACCCTCTAAGCTGACTCAGAGAAGTCACAGCACCCTCTTCATGCCCCTTACTGCCATCAGGCCTCTTAAGGTGACTAACAAGTATCAAGCCTATCCCAAGCTCTTCTACAAGAGTCCTGAGATAGGTCATGGTGTTGTCTATCAATCGTCTCTCATCGCCATCGCCAAGACCACTAACAACAATGGAAAGATGGTCAAGCATAATCCACTGACAACCGCAACCCCGATTGAGGAACCGAATGCGAGAGAGTAGGTTATCAATTGTGTTAGAGCCAAAGTGGTCGTAAAGATAGCACCTGCCACTGCCAACAGTAGCACGAAAGGCTTCCATAAATAATGTTTCATCTGTCTCTTCCTTATGAAGATGTAAAGGTTTGTTTAAGTGTATACCCATCAGTCCTAAAGCAGTCCTCTTGGGGTTCTCTTCTAGCATAAGCATCCCTACAGTCTCTCCAGCTCCTAGGAGATGATAGGCTAGCTCCCGTACAACAGCAGACTTACCAATACCACTACCTGCTGTTATGGTCACCAGCTCACCCTTGCGTAAGCCTGATGTCTTAACATTCAGACCAGCCCAAGGATACTCTACTGACTCAATCTCTTCCTGTGAGTTTAACTGCTCCCAGAGATCCTCACCACTAATGATACCATCAGGTCTATAGGCTTGAGCATTCCAGATTGCTTGGATCACAGCATCAGCCTTCCCAGCCACTAGGCACTCATTAGCATCCTTCAGTGGTAGGGTAGCGATCTTACACTTACCTGGTTGGAATAAGTCTACACACTCCTTAACTGCTGCCTGACCTGCCTCATCCATATCGAACATCAGGATGACTTCATCAAACCCATTGAAGTACTCTAGGTTCTTACTTAGAGCCCTCTTAGCACCCTGAGCCCCATTAGGGACACTAACAGTAGGCCACTTGTTGTTCTGGATCTGAGAGACTGACATAGCGTCTATCTCGCCCTCTGTGACTACAATCTTCTTACCTGAAGACCATAGGTTCTGTCCAAACAATGTTAACCCACCACCTTCACCTATGATGGTGAACTCTTTGTTCTTCTGCCTAACCTTACAAGCTACAACTGCACCATCTTTGTAGTATGGGTAGAAGTGAGCATTAGAGCCCTTGTAGTCTCCTACACGTACGCCAAACTTCTGACAGGTCTCTTCAGAAATACCTCTAGCTCTCAAGGCATGTGTCTCAGCTTCAAGATACTCCTTAGGTACGCTCATCTGACTTCTCCTGTTGGTAGTCGTTACTAAGTTAGTTGTTCCATTAAGATCAACATAACCACACCCGAAACAATAGCCATGACCGTCAGTATAACGCCCAAGGTTATCTTTGCTGCCACACGAAGGGCAGGGTTCTTTTCTAAGGTAGGTGGAATCATTCACTTCGTCCTTCATAGAATACATTAGGGAACAACTCCTCTAGGATTGTACGGCATTTTAAGGCCACCTCACGGTGTTCCTTCTGGGTCTCTTCACCACACCTAATATCACAGTAATGGATCCAGCTACGCAGTGTACCATTCATATACATACGGCTCATGGTCAAACCCTCAGGCAACAACTTACGAGCTACCTCCTTAGCTATCCCTACATTTAATGCTGCCTTGTAGGAATCAATAGCTGAAAACCTAACAGTATCTTGTAAGTAATTCCAGTGGTCTTGTACTACTATATCATGGATAGTCAAAGAGTTCTGTCTATTGTCATGATCTTGTAGCCGAGCTTCTGATGGAGCAAAGTGAGAAGCTTCTGAGTACCTCTGGGAGAACTCTTGGAAGCTAAAGCTCCGGTGGCGTAAGATCTGTCTACCAATGTCTCGGGTAGTCTCAATCTCCATACAGATGTTAACCATCTCAAATGGAGACCAGTGCTTATGCTTCATCAGATACTTAAGAAGCTTAGGAGCTGTCTCAGGGTTGTCTTGGTTGTCTGGGTTACTTACTCGAGCCATGTATGCAATAAGGTTCTCAGCATCTGGGGTAGCCCATACTAACTTAACATCACAGCTCTTCATAGTCCTTGCTCCCAGGTACGCTATACCAGCTAACAACTTGTTTTAAAGACTTAATCATACTATTAACCTTCTTAGCTTCTTCTTTAGGATCAGTAGAGAAGAAGGGGATACCTATAGGAGTCCTGAGAATATCTAAAGACTGGCGCAAGCTAAACAATGTTACTTGATCAAACAGCTCTGGTATACCCTCATTAATATCAACCTCAAACTTATTCTTCATCAAGAACCTCACTTAGATCTGTATCAGCCTTTAGTTTAGATTGTAGGATAGTTGATACTACCTTCCAATAGTTATGGTTAGACCCTTCAACTTGGTGTAGGTTGTCAAAGTACTTGGTCAACTTTTTGTAAGTGTCCACAGTAGAATTCCTATATCCTTCACGGTAAGCCTCTACAAACTCCTCAAATCCATCGTCACTAGTTGGTTGACCAGACTCTACTTCAATCAGCTTCTCAATGAAGTGTTTAGCCTTGTTTAGATCCTGTACCCCATTCTTCTTCTTCCAGCGAGCTAGGTACTTAACAGCAGTCCCGTCAAAGTATCCTAAGTCCCAAGCTCGTATAGCATCCCAAGGCTCAATGTCCATCTTGTAGTGTTCACCACCAACCTGCTTATCATTAGCACTCATTAACTGCTCCTATGTTCTTTACATGCGGTTGTTAACCAACCCCACTGGTTTCTCTTACCTGGTTTACCACACAGCTCACAGATCCTTGAGCTCATAGACTCTGCAAAGTCTATATAGTTTTGTTGCTGGTCTGTTGCTCCATATACATAAAACCTTAAGGTACCATACTTCTCTTTAACTTGTATAGCCTTAGGCACCTTAGCTTCTTCAGCGATCATGAGTTGTTTAGCTTCCTCAATCATTGCTGTCGTAATGGTCTGATTCGATCATTTTCGTGGTGTCAGGAGATTGATCGAGGGCTTTGCGTAGTGCTCTGATCTGCGAGTCAATGAAATCTCTTAAAGGCAAATACTGTGATGGAAGTATTGCGTGGTATTCCCATTTCATCCCACCCCACACACGATGCCCCTCAAGTTTTCGGCTGATGTGCTCTAGTTTTTTGACCGTTTCTTCAGCGGCTTGTCTTAGTTTGTCAGTCATCTCATTCTCCTCTTGCTTTTGCGATTGCGGCTTTGGCTGCATCAACTGGAATATTCATTTTTTCGCAGGCATCTGCCAATACAGTTAAAGCGTTTAATAGATCAGGTGCGGCGGCGATTAACTGGGCATCCTTGAGGCCAAGGTTTGGCGACCCGCAGCAACCGCAACCCCATAAAACGTTTGGCTCAATTGCTGAAACATTGTCGCTGCCGTAAAATTTCTCGATGCTCCACGGTCCAGGCGTGTGCTTACTCATTGCTTTTTCCTCTTAATCTAATTTTCTGTACCAGTGCTTGACCTTGGTCATCCCATGCCCCGCAATAGTTCTCAACCATCTTGGCTATGTCGTGGCGTTCAGCCTCCACCCCTTCCTGATACCACTTGGCTTTCTGATTGGTCAGGGTGCGAGATTCAATGGCTCTGGCGAACTCAATAAATTCTGTACTTCTTCCCGCCGTTGTAAATGTGCCGTTTGCCCGCAACAGGATTTCATCGTCAGTCATCGCTCCTCCTGCTCAAAAGTAAACCACTGATTAACTTGGCCCATGACAGCATTAACAATAGCATCATTAATTGTCGCCTCTGTTGGTGCATCATTATACTTATAAGCTCGAGTGTGACCATACGCCACCCCATCAAGCACACACTGCTCAAGTAAGTCATAGATCTTAGGCTTCATGAACATCTCCAAGTATACGTAGATCCTGTCATCGTGGTAAAGACTACACAGTTCTCAGACTCCTCTAAGATCTCCAAGATTAATGATGTCCTCCACCAGTCCTGTACTTCCAAGGTCCGAGAGAATGGAGAGCCTACCATCATCGCTACACCCACTCGAGGTCTAGCATTCTCCTCTTGTTGTATAGACCCGTCATCCTTGTAACACAGAGCAACACTCATCATACCAGAGTCACCTGCTCCGTCACTCAACCTCTGTAAGCTGTAAGGCATCTTTATATCCTCCTCTCATGTACTTCAAGGTTCGCTTCATAGAAGCTAGTAGAGTCATCACCTCCTGTAAATCCCCTAGGTCATTATGGAACTCTATGACTCCTCTTATCACCTCTAATTCTTCTTGCAACCACTCAGCAATCATGTCCTCTTTATTCATGTCTCATCCTCATATTTGGTCTTAGCTATGATGTAATCCTTGACTAAACTACTACGAACAATATCATCTACTGTGAACTCAAAGCGACTGAAGGCCTTCATCTTTTCTACAATTGCAAGGAACTTCGGTAAACCTGTCTTATCTGAGCTCTTCTTCAGATCTGTCTGTCTAATATCACCACAGAAGATGATCTTACTTGTGTGGCCTACTCGTGTGATGATAGTGTCTAACTCTTCAAAGCTCATGTTCTGGAACTCATCTATCAGCAGGATACTACTACTAAAGGTAGTCCCTCGAATGAAGCTGGTGGACATGAAGTCTACATACCCTTGCTCATACAACCGCTGCCAAGCGTCCCCACGTTTAAACAACTCAGAGGTTATCTGTCGATAAGGTTGGATATAGATGTCCATCTTATCATCAGCACTACCTGGTAGGTGTCCCATGTCCCTGCTCTGTACTGCTGATCTAATGATCACTACTTGCTCGTAAGGGTTACTCTTATCCATGACTTCTTCAAGAGCTCGGTACAGAGCAATGTAAGACTTACCAGTCCCTGCCACACCATGTAAACACATGAAGTAGTCTCCAGCTCTATAAGCATCAAAGAAGTCTTTCTGCTTAGCTGTCTTAGGACTCACTGTAATCATATCATCAAGCTTTAACTTCAAGCTATTACTTCTACGTTCAATTGCACGTGGAGTTTCAGGTTGAGTGTTAACTACATTGGGCTTCTTACGTGTAACCATTGTGCTACCTACTAAAAAGGAATAGAGGGGTCTGACAGGTCTGTCATCGCTCTCCATAGGTTAATTATTTGTCGTTCCTCAGGAGTCTTAAAGGGGAAGTTCCAGCGATCCCAAGTAAGTCCTGAGGGGTGAAGCGAACTAGTCAGATTGGTCATCTTGAGTCTCTACCTGTGTTAGGTACTCCAGACGGGCTTCAATCATAAACTCAGCATCCATCAAAGCATCCTCAGGGTCATTACCACCAGCCATAGAAGCAGCAGCGTAATAGTCAAACAAGGTCATACCCTCGAACCTGAAGGTAGTGTCATTCACAGTACCGCCTGTTAATGTGGGAAAAGCAGGTCCACCAGTTAACTTCATATCCATCTTGATACTCCTTAGTTGTTAGAGTGCCTTTTAGAAGCCATTAGAGACCCCTAGAAGCGTTTTAGATGTAAAGGTAAGGGGTAAGTGTACCCCTACCCTTAAAACGTCTTAGAGAGCCTTAGAACGCTTCTTATTATTACGGTTCAAAACATACCGAGCATACCGTTGATTGGTAGTCGGGTGGTTCTTGAAGTGAGTCACGATGTCATGACCAGCCTCTCGAAGCTCTTGGATACGCTTAGTGAGACATTGGACAGAGTAATCCATCAAGGCTTCCCGTAGGGTAATAGACCCTGTTCGTTGTAGGTGATCTAAGATCATTTGGTTTTGGCTCATTTGGTTTCCTTTAACCAGGTTTCAGGGATCATCTTATCTGCATAAGGTATCCCTAGTTTATCACAATAAGACCCATAAGTGGTACTACTTTGTTTAGAGATCTTGGTCTTGGAGTTACTGAACACCATCCTTAAATCAATCTCAGGGTGTTGCTGCTTCACCATAGCGATCTTCTGTCTGTCTGCGGTTACCCAGCGACCTTTGACCTCTATGATGATGCCTGAGTTGTCTAGGACTATATCAGGAGTGTACTTACGTTTCTTCTCAGGCTGTGTGTACTCGAGGGTTAACTCTTCGTACTTGTAGGGTATCCCCTTAGCCGTGAGCTCTTGACAGATAACGTCTTCAAGTCCACTCCTGATTCCATGCTTTAGCAAGACCTCAGACTGTCTCAACTTCCCTTTAGAAGTCGATGTCTTCTTCGGCTTGCTCGACTGCACTAGATACCTCCTCTGACCGCTTAACGTCTTCAGCTACAAAGCCGCCTTCTTCTTTACCGAATGGGCTATTGTTGTACTCTACTAAATCAATGATCTGAACAGCATTAAGGTATAACTTTACACCAAGATTACCTGAAACTAACCAAGGCTTTATACCTGCTCCTACTTTGATCACAGAGCCGCCACTAACATTTAACTCTGTTCCAATAGCTTTACCTAAACTATCAACAACAATAGGTTTGTTTTTGGATCTAAAATTAAAAACTACATTGCCATCTTCGTCTACCTTCCAAGGCATTTTAGCTTTTTGAAGTTTTGCTTCTCCAAACTCCTCTACAAAAGCTGCTTTGATCTTCTCTTGAAAGTCTTTAGCTTCAGTTGGACTTACTACCAAACCTGTTTGGAATTCACCTTCAGGTTTAAATTGTGTGTCCGCTTTAAAAAGTTTAGGCCATGAAGCTTTACCTTTAGGGCTGACTGCTTTAATAATTTTACTCATATGTTTCCTCGTAGTGGTTAATAACATCATCAATAACTTGGAAGCCATCAATCATACGGTCTTCCATGCCTTCCACAATGTACCCAGACTCCATGAGAGTCATAGCCACATCTAATGGAACCTTACAACCTTCAGCCACTAGCATCTCAGTGACATCTAGTAATCGTTTACTCATTATAACTCCTAGTTATGCAAAAGCATAGTTAGACTTCAATACTTCATTAAGATCAAGAGTACCCTTGTTTGGTGGGGGTGTCAACTTAGTTTTACCTTTGTCACTCAAGACTGACATAGCGTACAGATAAATAGCCATAAAGGGGTCATTGTGCTTGTAAAGGGCAACAAACTGTTCTTTAACAATCTCAGAGAACTCCTCCATGTCTGAGGGTAAGCACCCAAAGGAGTCATGGATCAGCAAGAAGCTATCAATGCCCCTCTCCTTAGCTTCTAAGACTGTCATCATTAAGTGACTGGCATCGTAGCTGTGGACAAAGTTAGGAGCTATGGTAGACCGTTGCTTAGACCCCTTAAGCTTGTCAGTGAACCCTAGAATAAGCCTAGGTTGAACCCTCCGTTTATTGATGGTTAAATTTAAACGTTTCTCAATAACACCAAAGTACTCATTGACCACTGGGAAACCTAAAGGTGATGACCAGACCACAGGATGTCCCTCCTGAGCTAACAAACCTGCCGCTTGTTGTAACCACTCCATACCATCCAGAGCTTTCTCTACGGTCATCCTTAAGGCAATGTCTAGCTTCTTAGCCATGTACCCAGATGCTTTACCTGGGCTATCAAATGGATGCTTGTCTAGCTGCCCTAGATCTACCTGAGCCTTGTACTTAGCCATGAAGTCTTCCATGAGCTGCTCACGCCACCCATACTGCTTAGACCCATAGCACAGGGTCATGGTGGCTCTCTTGGTTACCTTACGGTCTATCTTATGGTCTAGCCACTCCTTAGCTACTGGGTCTTCTCCTGAACTGTCTTGGATAACCAGTTGGTTCACAATCCCTGCTACATCCTTGTAGACATCCTCAGGCTTATTAGCGGGTAGTAGGTTAACTGACTTACCACCTACAGGGTCTCTAAGCATGGCTGAGTAGTGCTGGAGTCCTGAGCAACTCCCATCAATCGCTATGGGCAGGTGGCACCAGTAATCAGGACCAACATCAGCAAAGTTAACCAGCTCCCTACAAGCAACAAGAAAACTGAAAGGAGCATCAGCAGCAGCCCACCAGGTGTCTGCAAATGGCTCAGTAACTGCTTGGTATATCCTCTCAAAGTTAGCACGAACCCACTCCTTTCTAGCATGAAATGAAGCCTTAGAGATCTTATCGAAGTCCCCAGTGTTCGCTATATGGATCTTTAACCAGTCTACAGCCTCACCAGTGTCCATCTGCTTACCATCCACGAACAACCATAAAGCCTTGATGTAATCTGCTCTCTGGTGGTTCAGGTATGGCTTAGCGTAGACCCTACCTCTGAAGTCCATGGTCACTGGTAAGTAGACCTCATCATAGTTTTGGTAGTGCTTAGCTTCGTCTAGGTCTGCTAGGAACCCAGCCTGAAGACTCTTTAGCTGAGACCTAAGGAGTCTACGGGATACTGTAGTCCCGTTAGGTAAGATGTTAATTGGGACAGACCCTATGCTTAATCCTCGGGCATAACACTCCTCAATGATAGGTACTATCCAACTGTTAATCTTAAGGGGAACAGACTGGATAGCATCACAAGCCTTCACAAAAGGGGTCTCAGGCTTCATGAGAGGCTCTAGGAGCTTCTTTTGGGTCTTACTGAAGGTACGGACAGGGTTAAGCATAGAAGACAGCTTAGACTCAAGATACGAGCCTTCTACGATGGATCTAGGTTTAGACACCATAGGTCTCCAGAAGGGCTTCATGTAGGTCTGCCAGTCAGTCAGTTCATTTAACTCAGTCAATGTATCATCTGAAAAGGTTAGGTAGACAATGGTTTCCTTATGGGAATAGTTCTCATACTCATTAAATATGGGTAAAGCACACATACTGTGGTAGGCATGGATACCTAGTTTCATGAAGTGTTCTTTGTTCTCTACCTTAAGCTTCAAGGTATTGATAACATCCTCAGCTATTTGGGTGTAGATAAGACTACGCTTAGCAGACACAATAGCCCCATGAAACATATGTTGTAGCGTTATGAAAGCTAACTGTTCAGGAGTTAAAGACTTGGCTAGCTCTCTCCACTCTTGTACAGGACCTCCCTTGGACTGCAAGATGTCCTTAGCTATTCCTTCAGCTTCTATAAATGTTTGGTTGAATAGCTTACTCTGAGCAAAGTTAAGGATACCCTTTGCTTCCTTCTGATCTATGTCCTTCTTAAACCTAGAGACACCATCTTCAATGGCTAATCCCTCTAGTGTAGCTTCCATGTGTATTGACATCTGTGTTTCTCCTTAAAAGAAAGGCATAGCTGTACTGTGTAAGGGAGCGTATCATTTATACAACAGTCTTAAACCAAGACTTTTAACACTTTTATGCACTTTACAAACTCCTTATAAATCATAGACTTAAAAGTTCCGCTCCCTTACACAGTGGAAGACCTAGGTTATTTGCTGTGGGGAGCGGTGGTCTTAAGTGACTGCTTGGGGTATCTAGTCTGGCTAGATATTCCACAGGGTTGTGTACTGATGGTTAATAGTATGACAACTTCCCCTACACTTTGTCAAGCATATCTTATAAGTAGCTTGGGAGGGGGTAGGGGGAGCCAGGATTGTCCCTGATCCCTTAAGGGTTATACAGATACTTAAGATCCTTAAGAGCAGTTAAACATCTATAGTATACTTAAGGTAGTTATAGGTTATACCAAAAATAGCTAGAGGTTATGTAGAAACAGCATTAGAGTCTTAGGTTTACTTAGGACAAGCTTAGATACGTCTAAGAGATCCTAGATGCTTGAGCAGGAACCTATCTATAACCTATAACTACCTTAAGTGTATTATAACGAATATCTAATAACAATAACCAATAACTAATAATGTATCATTTATGGGGCATAAAGCCTAGCTATGCTCTGTATATGAT
>Ga0208160_1000932_pt1 | contig 12914 bp, 19 predicted proteins | sample CB_VirMetaG_FD_184536 | JGI IMG/M metagenome (GOLD analysis project Ga0208160, IMG submission 184536) | Freshwater to marine saline gradient viral communities from Chesapeake Bay - CB_1504_1 Viral MetaG (SPAdes) (version 4) | ecosystem: Environmental > Aquatic > Marine > Coastal | place: USA... | reverse complement strand
TTCGCATCAGCGCCACCGTGGGACAGGCTGCCAGCGCCAATGTAAAGCACGCCATTCGCATGCTGGTGGCGCACTGGTACGAAAACCGCCGCGCCGTCGTGACGGGCACCATTACCGCCACCATTCCAATGGCGGTGGAGTCATTGCTAAACACTGAACGCATTATTGACCAGCGGCAATGAACATCGGGTTTCTTGACAGGCGAATTAGCTTCTATGCACCCAGCACGACGCGCGACAATTACGGCGCCGAGAGCGGGAGCGCAACGCTGTACACTACTGTGTGGGCAGCGCTTGACAACAAGAGCGCGTCAGGTTCCGTTATGATGGAACAAGAAACCAGCATTAACCGCGTGGTATGGCGGGTGCGCAGCTCATCTACTACGCGCGCCATTACGCCCAAGTACACCATTCGATACAGCGGCGACACCTACGAAATTCTTGCAATTGAAGAAGTAGGCCGCAACGCAGAGCTTCATTTCCACACGCAAAAGGTTGTAAGCGAATGACGCGCGTTGAGGTACAAGGCCTGTCAAAAGTCATGGCCAAGCTGGAGAAGCTCGCCAAGTGGAGCGAGAAAGACCACAACGCGCTGGTGGACATTAACACGCGCGTGGGTGACGTCTACGCAGGTTCGTTGCGCGCCAACATCAAGGACTTTGGTAAGGACATCAAGGTGTACGAAAAGAACCAAGGCCCAGGCCGCAACCCAGGCAACGCACCAGGCAAGGTGCGCATGACTGTTAAGAGCGGACAACTGCGCCGCAGCGTCGACACGTGGTTGCCCAACCGCGATGAAACGCGCGTGTTGGCAGGTCCGAAAACTAACACGATGGGACGGCGCAAGACGCGCAAGAACGCGGACGGGTGGTTTGCCAACATTGTTGAGGACGGCATGTTTTTTGGCCGCAAGAGCAACACCAAGAATACAGGCGTTCACAACCGCAGCAAGATGGCCACGCAAGGCCGAATGGAAAAGCTGCACGTTCGCCTTTTGCGCAACCGCTTTGAACGTTACATGTCATGAAGGTAGGTCTTGCTATACGCCAACTGTTGGTCGATGACACGCCCGTGCAGGCGCTGGTGTCAAGTCGCATCTATCCCGAACTGGCAGCAGAAGGTGCGCAAGCGCCTTACGTTGTATATTCCGTCATGAGCAACGCGCCGCAAGACACCAAAAATGGCACGCCCATTGACGAAGCCAACGTGGAAATTATTAGCGTGGCACGATCATACGGCGATGCCAACGACCTTGCCGACAAGGTGCGCGCAGCACTGGACCGTGCTAACGTTAGCGTCGCAGTTGGCGAAGGCACGGTAACGGTGCAAAGCATCCAATACACCAACGAGATTACACAGGTCAGCGAAGACCGCCAATACTACGCGGCAGTCCAGGACTACACCATACGAATTAAACGTTCATGAGCATGTCAAATTTTATTCTTGAGAACTGGGCTGAACTTACGTTGGCCATTCTCGGCTTCGTGAAAGTCATTGTCAACTTGACGCCGACGACTAACGACAACAAGGTGTTTGGATACATCGACACCTTAATTAACCTCATCATTGCAGACCGCATCAAACCAACTAAAAAAGATTAACCATGGCAGAGACAACAGGAATTATCAATGGTTCCGACCTCCGCATTTTCCTGTCAACCACTGACGACAGCGAAGTATTGATTGACAACCTTACCGACTGTAGCATTAGCGTCACGTCCGACCTGCGCGACACGACGACAAAAAGCAACAACGGTTACCGTGCAATGTTGCCTGGCCTTAAGAGCGCCACGGTGAACTTCACGGCGTTGTACGCTTCTGATGCTACCAACGGCTACAACGAACTGATTGGCCACCAACTTGCCGACAGCAAAGTTTACCTGCTTTTCACGCACGCACCCAGCGGCACGGAGAATCCAGGCGACGAGCGCTTTGACGTGGCTGGCTACATCACGAGCTTGGAGCTGTCAGGCGGTACGGAAGACAACGGTACCTACACCTGCACAATCGAAGTTCACGACACGATCGTTCGCGAGGTTATCCCAGTATAATCTAATTTTACTGCATGAACATTACGCTTGAAGGCAAAACGTTTCCCGTGCGTGCAAGCATGCGCGCCTGGAAAAACTTTGAAAAGGCAACGGGGTGCAAGGTGACTGGCATTGATGCCGAGGACGTTACCAAGATGCCCGAACTACTGTACTACTTTGTGCAGGAAGGTTGCCTAAAGCAAGGCATGCAGTTTAAAATGGACGTTGACGACTTCTTGGGCATGATTGATGTTCAGGACCTTCCGTCACTTATGCTTGTAGTCCAAGAGGCTATGGGCGGCAGTGAGCAAAAAAAAACGGAAGCGACGGAGGACAGCAACGCGCACTTGAATGGGACGAAATAGAGCGCTTGGGGCTGGGCTTATTGGGCCTTGACCCCGAGCGACTCTACGACCTCACATTCCGAGAATTTGGCAACGCCGTACGCGGTCGTTACGAGTTTCAAGAACACTGCGAACGCGGTGCCTGGGAGCGAGTACGATGGCAAACGGCGTTGTTGTTGAATGTACATACCAAGAAAGGCAGCAAGCTAACAACCCACGATCTCGCCGTTTTTCCTTGGGAAGAAAACACACAAACAAAAAAGCCGAAAGGCAACGGATTGGCTATCTTAAGAGCATTGGCAAATGGCAAAACTCGGTGACCTCGTAGTACGCATAGGCGCGGATACGCGCGACCTCAACAAGCAGTTGGGGCGCGTGCAGCGCAACATGCGTAGCATGACCAGCAATCTTACCAGCTTGGGTCAGAGCATGACCAAAGCAATTACCTTGCCGCTTGCTGGCTTGGGCGCAATGGCTGTCAAAAGCGCCGCGGACTTGGAGCAGCTTGAAACGTCGTTTGTCAGTTTGACGGGAGGCGTTGAAGAAGCAGCTGCAATGATGGAGCAGCTAAACGAGTTCACCGCCAAGACGCCGTTTCAAATTGAGAACGTGGCCAACGCCGCGCGGCAATTGATTGCATCAGGTACGGAAATTTCACAGGTTAACGAACAACTGCAATTCCTTGGAGACATCGCCGCAACAAGCGGTGTAACCATTGAAGAAATAGCCGCCATCTTTGCCAAGGTCAATGCCAAAGGAAAGGTTGAACTTGAGAACCTCAACCAACTTGCCGAACGCGGCATTCCAATTTTCAAGGCGCTTGCCGAGGCAACGGGTTTGCCTGCCGATGCGCTGGGCGCGGGTGCGGTAAGCGTTGACCAATTCAACGAGGTTCTAAAATCATTTGCCACGGAAGGCGGCTTTGCCGCTGGCGCTATGGAGCGTTTGAGCCAAACGGCAGCGGGTAAGTTTAGCACCGCGTTAGACAACCTTAAGATTGCAGGCGCAGAAATTGGTAACCTTGTGTTGCCTGCTGTTACCAAGCTGCTCGACCTAATTGTGGAAATGGCACAAAAGTTTGCTGCCACAAGTCAAAGCACCAAGGCGCTTATGCTTGAAGTTGGTTTGTTGGTTGGCGCCATTGGTCCAATGATCGTCATTGTGCCCAAGATTATTGCGGGAATCACGGGACTACGTGCAGCATTCACGTTGTTAAATACCACAATGCTTGCCAACCCCGCGCTTGCTGTTGTTGCTGCCATCGCCGCGCTCACAACGGCTGTTGTTTTGTTCCGTCAGCGCACGCAAGACGCCAGTAAGGCCAACGAAGAATTTATCCAAACGCTTGTCGGCCTTGACAAGCAGGCGCAGATTAACCACATTAAAGACCAAATGCGCGAGCTGCAACGCGAGAAGGACGCACTTGCCGCAGCGCAACGCGCCGAGATGCAGGCACAAGCGGCTGGCGCTTTGGGTGACAGGTTGGACAAGCAGGTGGCACGCGGTAGCGCGCAGAAGTATGCTGGCCAAATTGAGTTTTTGGACGAACGTATTGCAGACCTTGCCGCAACGGTGCGCAACCTGTCAACCGAAAGTGATGCAGCGGAACCACAGGTTGCAGCGCTGGGCAATGCCGCCGAGAAAAGCGGTGAACAGTTTAAGATTTTTAAGAGCGAAGTAAGCTGGTTGTTGCTTCGCTTGGAGAATACCAAAACGGAAGTGTTTGGTTTGCTGTCAGCACTTGAGGCTGTCGAGGTAACGTCAACGTCTTTTACGAGCAAGTTGTTGCTTGGCTTGGAACGCATGAGTTCAGAAGCCAAAAAGGTTAGCAATGTATTTGAAGGCATGGGCGAGGCATTGGCCACTTCAATTGGTAATGCAGTTGGCCATGCAGAAAACATGCGCCAGGCATTAGTTGAAGCAGCCCGGGCTGTAATTGTTGCGGCATTAGCCCAAGCCAAGGCGCAGGTTATCGCACGAGCTGCTGAAGGCTCGGCGGGTACGGGGCCAGCATATCCGTTTGTTATGGCTGGTTTGCTTACTGCGGGTATGGCGCTCATCAACAGCGTACAAATTCCCGCACTTGCCGAAGGCGGCTTGGCATATGGCGCCACCACCGCCATTGTGGGTGACAACCCCAACGCCCGCGTGGACCCCGAAGTAATCGCACCGTTGTCCAAGTTGCAAGACATCATGGGCGCCAGCCGCGTTGAGGTGTTTGGCCGCATCAGCGGCAGCGACATTGTATTGGCCAACGACCGTGGCACACGTAACCGAAACCGAGTGATCTAATGGCTGTACACGTACAAGGACGCGCAGAATTCACAGGCCTAAATGGCGAGGACTGGCGCATTGACATTATCCACATGGCGGGGCCAACCGACAACCCCGTGGAATTTTTTGTGGGTGGTGACGGCTTTGTGCTGAACTACGACAACGCCAGCGAGTTTGACGAATGCCCCACAATCATGGGCAGCAGCGTGTCGTTCACTATGATGTACGACCCCGACGACCGCGCACACTTTACTGCGTTGTTTGACGACTTCAACGCCGACCCCGAAGGCGAATGGGGCGTGGCCATCTACAAAGACCCCGACGGCGCCAACACTTTGTTTTGGGTTGGCACAATCTTGCCCGAAGGCATCGCCGTTGAAGATATGTCGCCACACGAGCAGGTGAGCATTACCGCCGTGGACGGCCTCGCGCAACTGGACGGCATTGACTTTAACAACAACGGCACGCCATACGAAGGCGAAGCGGTAATCACGGATATTTTGCACACGGCGCTTAAGAAGGTGCCGCACACTGATTATTGGTCAGGCACTGACGCTTTCTTGTATGTCGTCGATGATTTCATCGCAAGCAATTACGCGGGCTATTCTCCGCCTGTTACCTCGCCGCACTTGCAATTGACGCTGGCGCGCATCTCGCACCAAACGTGGCACAACGTAGACAACGACGGGGAGCTGCAATACTTCAGCGCCAAAGAGGTGATTGAAAGCCTGTGCAAGACGTTTAACAGCTCGGTGTTCATGCATGAAGGCAAATACTGGTTTTTTCCTTTGGGCATCAAGCAAGCTGCATCAAGCGTCAACGTGTATGCTATGCGATATTCAGGCGCATTCTTGGGATACGTTAGCACCACGTTTGGCAAAACCTTTGGCGGCAATACGGGCAATTTTTACAAGCGCCGCGGATGGCTGCGCACGGCAGCGCCACCATACAAAGAGGTAAAGTTGACGCGCAACTACCAAGGCGACAAACCCGTTGTTCTGCGCAGCAACTACACTTCGGCAAACATTGCCGCCAGTTTGGTGTTGGACGACGAGGACGCCACGTACGCGCAAGACACGCGGTTTAAGATTAGCGGGAACGTGTTGTACCGCCACACTGGAATACCTACGGGCACAACGCCCGCCAATCATTACGGACGCATTGTTTTAAAAATCAACCTGCGTTTGGGTGACGGTGACGGAAGCACGGATTATTACCTCAAACGAAATTATAGCATTGGCACAACAACGTTCATTTATGGCTCAACGTCGGGTTATCTCAACGACTTTCCCGACAATTTGGAATTGGGCGCGGATGCTTACGACGCGGTTTCGTGGTCAACGACTGACACCGACCATTGTTACATCGTTTGTCCGTTTATTATTGACCGCATCGAAGGCACGCAGGCCACATTGATTGACGCCGAGTTTGTCAATTATCGGTTTGATATTGTCACGTCGCCGTTGCCCGCTGCGCGCGAAGGTCTGCAAATGTTTTTGAATGTCTTTGGCATTGAATCGGACGGAACGGTGACAACCGATTTCACAAACACGACTTATGCCACATACAGCGTGCGCAATTTGAAGTGCGCAGTATTTGACGACGACCAAGCGCAGGAATTTGGAACCGTAGACATTACCAGTACGGGCGACCAAGGACGCTTTGAACAAGATTTGGGCGAAACGCTGGTGGGCGACCGCATTACTTCTATGGATCACGGCGTTATTAAAGTATTTGACGGCAGCACATACGTGGACGCAACCGACTGGCGCAGCCTTAACAGCACGACCGCCAGTTTGAGCATTAACAAGTTGGCCACACGTGAGCGAATGGCGTTTCACCGCACGGGCAAGCGCATGGAACGCGGGCAACTGTTGGGCACGGGCAACGGTTACCTGGCGCCTTACACCATACTGACCAACACCGAGGATTCGCGCGAATATTACATCACAATGCTGCGCTACATCGCCAGCGACGACGAATACGACGTGACGTTGATAAACGCCGGACGCGACACCACAGGCATTACCGCCGTGCAGGACAACGCGCGCCCCAGCAAGGACGTAACACCACCCGACGCGGGCAACGTGCCGCAACCTGCATTGTTGGGCGCAAGCGCAAACAACATTGTGAACACGTCTTACGTTAGTTATAACCCGCTGGCACGGTCGCGCTTTGCCACCACGTGGACGTCAGTAATTGGCACGGAAACGCTTGAAGGTTATTGGACAATTACCAATGACGGCGTGGGCAAATACCTTGACCACCAAGGCGAGATACCAACGGCGGGCTATGTTTTGCAACGCGCCGTGTATGTTTTAAGCAAAGGCCAAGGCAGCGCATTGGATACCTACACGCAGCCTGCAGCGGTGCAACCCATCGTTGGCGATTCGCTAAACACCACGTTGGCGCTCATTCAAGAATACATGAACCGCGTTGGGACAGACAGCAGCTACACGTTTTTGATTACATACAAGGAAACGCAAAACCTGTTGCTGGACATCTACACGGGCGCAGCCGCGGCGTATTCTCTGCGCAAGCTTGACAAGGATTACACGGGTTATGCAATCCGTGTTCGCGAGAGCGCAGGCAACACGCTTGCCGACATCGGCTTTGACTCTAATGGCGACCTTGACACCACGGCGCTATTGAATCACACGGGCGTGGCCAGCGGTTACGTTCATACTTGGTACGACCAGTCAGGCAATGGCAACAACGCGACGCAAGGCACAAACGCAAACCAACCGCAGATAGTGTCAAGTGGTTTTGTCATTACTGAAAATGGATTGCCTGCACTGTTGTTTGATGGCAGCAACGATTACATTAGAACGAGCGACTACATTGTAGAATTGTCGCAAAATGCCGCTTCAGTGTTTTGTGTGTCGCAACAAAACACATTAACTGTTGGTCAATACATTTTAGCTGAAGGTGATTCTATAAGCCCGTATAGCAGCAACTTCATTTTAGGCTCTGCTACTTCCAGTGAGATTTTATGGGTGAATGGTACTACGTTGGGAACAATGCAAGCGGGCCAAGTCCTCATTGGGTTTGACTGGGACGAAACAAACGCGACCGCATTTATAGATGGAAGCCAAAGCGGTGTTTCTAAAGTTGTGACCGTAAACACGGAAACAAGCCTCTATAGCTACATCGGCAGAAATGCGACGACTGGTGCAGGCACGTTTTTTACGGGCAAAATACAGGAGCTTATTACCTACAAGAGCGACCAAAGCAGCAACCGCACGGGCATTGAAGGCAACATTAACGACTATTACACCATCTACTAATGAACGGCTGGATTCTCATACAAGCCTTGCCATGGATTAGCGCCAAAGAGCGCGCCCAGCGCATCAGCCGTGAGCTGTTCAACGTCACTTTGCCCGAACGTTTGCAATCGCCTGACTACGCGCAATGCAACGTGTTTGGCGTTGTCGAACATCCCGACGGCGTGCAGGTGGCGCTACAAATCGACACCGAACACGTCATTCCAGTACACCCACAAGCGACGTTGGAAAAGCTGGTGACATTGTTTCCCGAAGTTCCTGAAACGGAACGCATGCAGTTGCACAGCTACGTGCTGCACGCCAGCGCCTTCCCATTTGGCGCCATTATTCCTTCCACCTCAACCGTGCGCGATGAAGAATACATGAACGCCAACGGTTGGTTTCCTAACGATTTAGAAGATGTCTGACATTAAATGCCATATCCTTAATGCCTTAAACGTGACGTATGTTGGCAGCGTAGCCGTAAACCTGGTAAGCGACGGCCTCGCCGTGGTCGCAGGTGTAACGCTGGTGTGGTTTAACATTGAACGCGCTTTGACGGCGCGAAGCAAGCGCAAAGAATGAAGTGGTTTAACTACTCTGAATTTGATTCGCCCGACGAGCCAGGCAGTGGCAACTATATGGACGAGGAGTTTTTGGAGATGTTGGACGACGCGCGGTCACGAGCTGCTATTCCGTTTGTGGTGACGAGTGGATACCGCACCGAGGCGCATAACTTTGAGGTTGGCGGAACGCAAAACAGCAGCCACATGAAAGGTTGTGCCGCAGACATCGCATGCCGCGGATCGCGCGACCGCTTTATTATTGTGACGGCATTACTTGAAGCGGGCTTTGACCGCATCGGAATTGGTGAAGGATTTATACACGTAGACAATGACTGGGAAAAGCCAACCGCCGTCATTTGGCAGTATAGTTGAGTTCTTCAAATTTCTCGAACGCTTCGACGTCACCGAGGCCTTCAAAACCAAAGGCGACCTGCGCAGGTGGTCAGCCAAGCGCACCGTTGGTGGTTTGATTGCATCTACCGCGTGCTACGACATTGTACAAAATGGCATGAGCTGGCAAGCGGTAGTGTTGTGCTTTATTAGTATCTTGCCGCTGCTCGCATCCTTTAAAGAGCAACCTTAGAGCAAGGTTCAGGTGATATTATTTCATGTTTGGTTCAAGGCCTGGCAAACGTGCCGGGCCTTTTTCACGTCGCCATGTTAAAAACTTTACGGCGTCGTTACGGCGTCCGTACGGAATCGCGCCGTACAATTGTGGTGTTATCAAACCAAACACCATGTTACAACCAAACAAAATTGCTCGGACGGTTTACCCCGACAAGCCCGCCAAGGACTTTAACGAGTTCATGGCACACAACGCCAAGACGACCATTGCCGCCGTGGTGGATGACTACAAAGAACGTTTTGACGCTTTGTGGTTAGCCTACAAACGCGACATCCAGCGCAACAGTGACCCCAAACTGTCAAATGGAATCTGCCCAAAGTGTCAAATTGCGGAATTGAATTCCACGATTCAACGCCCAACACCTGCCTACCATGTATGACGATCACTTGACACCACAACCTGGTTGGATTTCAGGCGCGCAGTTTGAGACGTTTCGACCATTGACACCTGACTGGGGATGCCAGTACGAGGTGGAGCGCATGCGAGAAACAGGTTACACATTGTACCAAGACCACAAACAAGAAGGCAAAGAAGGCGTGTGCCGTTGGTGGTTTAGAAACTTGAAAGCATGGCACGACAACCAAGACAGGTTGGAAGGCTTGAAATACGAAGCAATCGCACCATTAAAACCCGTATGATTTACATGGAGAAATACCCCGTGCGCATGGAAGTCCGATTGGACAACGAGATGCGCGACAAACTACAGGAGAAAGTCCTAAAGCTCGGCATTAGCACGAGCGCCTACATTCGAATGATTATAAGTGAAACCTTAAACCCAAACACATGAGTTTTATCAATGAAGCGTTCTTGGAATCAGGAACCACCGAAAGCCGTTACTTCCGTCCCGTCAAAAACAAGCCAAATAAGGTGCGTATTTTGAGCGAACGGCCCACGCTTGGATACCAACAATGGACGGAGGACGGAAAGCCCGTTAGATGGCCTTATAATGGCTCTAAACCGCAAGCAAATTACCAAGCCGAAAGCAAGCCACGCAAATTCATGGCGTGCGCGGTGTGGAATTACGAGGCGGAAAATGTCCAGGTATGGGAAATCACGCAAAAAAGCATTATGGATGCGCTGGCAGCAATCACAAACGATTCCGATTTTGGACACCCAAACAACTTCGACTTGAAGATTACACGCACGGGCGAAGGCTTGGAGACGCAGTACGGTGTCATTCCAATTAGCACGCCGTTAGATCCCAACCTCGAACCGTTGTTGGCCAACCCAGGCGTAAACCTCGAAGCGTTGTTTGAAGGCGAAGACCCGTTTGCATGACGCAACGCCAATTTAAAGGCATATGGATACCAGCTCACATTTGGGAGGAGTTGTCGCTGACATGCGCGGAGCGCTGCCTATGGGCAGAAATTGACAGCTTTACGCGAGGCGACAGCGCCTACTACAAAACAAACGAGCAAGCAGCGGAGGAGCTGGGAGTGAGTGAACGCACCATTTCCCGCGCCTTCGCGAAGCTCGAAAACCTCGGCGCCATCACGATTGAACAAACGCCACGACGTCGGGTCGCCAGGTCGACACCATGGCGAGACGGGGTAGACAAATGTGGGGGCGCGGGTAGACATGATGGCGAGGCTGGGTCGCCACAGTGGCGAGGCCATATAAAGAAAAAAGAAAAGAACACTTATAATACATCTAATAACAAAGAGGCTGTTGTCTTGCCATTTGAAGAAAAGGAGTTTTTGGAAGCATGGGAGACATGGAAAAAAGAACGCCGCAACATCGTAAAAGGACAATACACCGAGCGAGCACAACAACTTGGCGCAAACAAGCTCGCAACGCTTTCACGCGGAGACATGCAACGCGCCATTGACATCATTAACCAAAGCATTGAATATGGCTGGAAAGGATTTTTCCCAATTAGAGAAGAGCGAGGCAAAAACAGGCCAGCTCTTGACGCAAGCGCAGCGCTTAAGTGGGCTAATCAGTAACACGCGCAAGATTATGGAAGGCATGACGCCCGCAAAGGCGTTTGAAGACGGCCTAACACTACACACCGCGCTGCGATTAAAACGCCAGGAAACAAAGGTTTTGCTTTTGGGCGAGCTGGAGCGCCTGGTACGCCACGTAAACGCCACGCGCACCTTTCAGACGCAAACGGACTTGCAAGACGCCGTGGACGACATCTGCGAGGTGTTCCCAACAATGAAGTTGGAAGAAATATTGACGGCGTTTAAATACATCCGCCAAGGACGTTTTGAGCTGTACGGCAATTTTACCACCAACGTAATGCTGGATTGTCTGCGCAAGTACGAGGACGAAAACACTACCACAATGCGCGAGCAGAAACACCAGCAGGTCAAACAAGAGATCATGACAACTCAACTGGACGTGCGGCGTTTGATTCGAGATTTGGAAAAAGACGGTAAATTGAAAGACCCACGCACGAAGCTGGACCGCACGTTTATACCATATCCAAATGCCAAAATCGACTACTACGAAGGCGCGAAGCAAACCAGTAAAAAGACCGAAGAAACGGGGACGCAAAGTGACGAAGCGAGGCCTACTAAAACGCCTTGACATGGCGTTCTCTTGGTACATGCGCCTGCGATTTAGCGACGAAGACGGCACATGCGAATGTTACACCTGCGGCAAAAAAGACCACTGGACACGACTTCAAAATGGACACTTCATTAGCAGAAAGCACTACAAAACGAGGTGGCGCAGTGATAACTGCCGCCCGCAATGCTATGGGTGCAACATCACGAGAAGCGGCGAACAGTGGTTGTTTGGCAAGCGTTTAGACCAAGAATACGGACAAGGACACACAGACAAAATTTACCGCCTTTCTAGGCAGAAATACCAACCAACACATGAAGAATACGAAAAGTGGATTGACTACTACGAAAGCCACGTTGCAGCCATACTCGCCCGCAGAGTTGAGAGAAATCGCAGAGAACATTCAACAATACCTGCGCGAATCATTGAGAGAATACACATACACTGACGAGCACAACCAGCCACGTGTGGCGTACGGCTCACTGACGGGTACTTGCAGAGAGCGGCTTTACTTAATGCAAAAAGACCTACTACGACATGGCACACATAACGAAGAAACCACGGACGGCTTTACATACAAAGTCCTTGGCACAACCTTTTGCTAACCGCAAGCAAGATGAAAGATACTGGAGTCCTGACTGGCGTAAGCTGCGCCGTGTGTGGCTACGAGAGAACCCGCTATGTGTCAAGTGCGAGTGGGCGGCCAACGTGGTGGACCATATACACCCAGTAACGCAAGGCGGGCAGTTTTACGACATCAATAACCTCCAATCATTATGCACCTCATGCCACAACCGAAAGAGCGCCAAGGAGAAGGTTGGCACGACTGGGCTTCATGGACCTGGGGCGACTACTACGAAGAAATAGCTTATATCACCTACGAATGAGAGAAGAACAACACTACATCCGCGACGTGCGCTTTAGCCAATGGATACGTCGTGAGTGCCCACAGCGGCAGTACAGCGTCAGCGACATTGACTTTGTTATTATGAACTGGCGTGAGAAACGTTTCGCGTTGATTGAATACAAATGCAGGCGCGCCAACATGCCCGACAGCCAGCGCAACTTGCTGCAACGCATCAGTAATATGCTAACCATGGGCTTGCGCATCTATCCTGGCTGGACGTACGCGGGCCTGTGGCTCATCCAGTTTGAGAATGAAACGCCGTACGACGGGCGCATTTGGATGGACGGTATTGAAGTCACGGAGGCAGAGCTGAAGCATCACATGAGCACGGTAACGCATCCAATCAACGGGGGGGTAGGCACCTCCGAAAATCATATGCAGGCCTCAAATCAT
>Ga0208160_1000927_pt1 | contig 12936 bp, 26 predicted proteins | sample CB_VirMetaG_FD_184536 | JGI IMG/M metagenome (GOLD analysis project Ga0208160, IMG submission 184536) | Freshwater to marine saline gradient viral communities from Chesapeake Bay - CB_1504_1 Viral MetaG (SPAdes) (version 4) | ecosystem: Environmental > Aquatic > Marine > Coastal | place: USA... | reverse complement strand
ATTGGTAAAGATACTGATACTAAAGAACAGATGGACAAACTAAAACTGTAAGTGCTTGTACTTCTTGTACCAATCCTGCTGTTCCTTCATCTTCTCGGCTACCTCATCAAGCGACTGTGCAATATAACAGTCAATGTGGGTGTAGCCGAGATCTTTTGCGTATCTCAGACGCTTGTTACCACAACGGATCTGAATAATAAACGAGTTATGTGACAGCTCCTGCGGCGGTGGTAAGATTAGATTGTTACGCTTAGCTTCCTCTGCCCAATCCTGTACTTCAATCTCCCACCCAATGATAGGCCACTCCATACCATTGTTATAGACAGCCTTGGTAATCTCTTCTAGATTCGTATGCTGGCTGCGGTTGGATATAGGATAGAGTCTATGTATTGGTAAGGACACTTGTCCGGGATAAGTTCTACGTGAGTGTAGTTTCTTCATCGCATTTGTCCTAGTAATTTCTCAATGGATTCAATGGTATCTTTGAATTGTTCTCTTGCCTCACCAATAAGTAAAGACATCATATATCGTGTATCTTTATTTTTAAAGACATCCGCTACCTTTTCTGGTGGTAGTCCACAAATCTCAGAATAAATCTGACCATCTTTATTAATTAGAAATTTTAATCCAGCCAGTACCGCTTCAGTATTACATTCTTTTGTCATTATTATTATTCCTTTTTAGTAACCACAACCCAGAAACCAGCACCCTTATCTGCATGTGCGTGTACATCAAATAGTTTCTTTAAGCGAGAGAGCCACCATTCTTTTGGTTCTTGAATTAAGTGAGCATTACGACCATCTGATAAAATCTTCCCCGCTGGTCCAGTGTGTACAGTAAAGAATCCAAAACGTTGTGTGATTCTTTTTAGATCAAGCAACACATTCTCCAACAAGTCTGGCTCAATGTGTTCAAGAACATCAATGCAAGCTACAAGATCTGCAGACTTTGCTTCTCCATATTCTGGAAAGGCAGGATCATAAGGATAATATTCTTTTGGTTTAGTTTGCATAGACTCATATAGTCTCTGCTTACCTGCTCCATAATCTGATAGAGTGTCTAGTGCATTCTCTCTCATAACTTGTTCAATAAGTCCTGAGTACTGTTTAGACATTACTCCATACATTGGATTCTTATGCAGGTCTTGTTGCATCTTCCTGTACTCTTCAGTAATAACTGTCACAGTCTAGTACTCACTGTTTCCATTCTGTTCTTCTCGATGTACCAGTCTGCTGCATGGGATACATCACCATAGTCATCGAAGTATGGACCACCCTCTGTGTAGTGTAGGCACTTGGCACCATAACAATCATCATAACCAACCAGACAGTTCCACTCATGTGGTAGATCACCGATGAGTGCATCATCACCAAGCCATTTAAACTGGTGCAGCTCAAGACCAGTGGCAGTCTCTACATAGTCTGGTGTGAGTGCAGTACACTTCTCATTATTCATCAGCATAAAACTAGACCAGTTCTTCTTCTCATACTGTGTCTGTAGAGCACCGAGAAACTTGGTAGTGTTCTTAGGTTTGTGGTCATGCTTAACACACATGACTGCATAATCATCATTGGCTCTGGCGAATACCTTAGCAATATCATCCAGCACAAGCATATCACAATCCATAAAGAGACTCCAGCCTTTGTAGCCAGAGAGATATGGAGTAAGGAATCTAGAGAAACTAAAATCAGTAGACTGTTTAGGATCTCTGATACGGTTGTGAAAGCAACCCACTTGACTGAGCATGATGGGTGTGATACTTACAGGTACTGATGCACGCACTTGAATACTGTGTGCTAGTACACTGAATGCTACTGCTTCTTTAGGATCATAACCAATAAAGATTCTCAATGGTTCCATATTATCTCCAATGTGGCCTGCTCGACAGGATTCGAACCTGTAACCACCGGCTTAGAAGGTCGGTGCTCTATCCAGTTGAGCTACGAGCAGATATTCTTAAACTCTGTATTCTTGAAAACGATTAATGTCATCACGAATCTGTGACTGATAAGCTACATAAAACTTATTCAAGTCTTCGATCAGATCATCGAGACAAGCAAGAATCATAGGGAGTGATCTACCCATCTGATCCTCAATGACAAACTCAGTATCACAATTAGGATTAATCTGAATTGTATAGGTAGGCTCTATGGGTTCATTTTCCAGAATCTTGTAGCGTGGACCTTCGATAATAACGCTCATAATAATCATCCTCATTTGGTGCATGAAGCAACGCTTCTTGAGCGAAGCGGTGGTGAGGACTAGAGAATACTATAGGTATTATTATTTGTCAATAAGTTTTCTGGATAGTCTCTGCTGCTTGCAGATATTAGAAACTAAATCTAGATCTTTAGTTATTAGACAATCGATGTGGGTGTAGCCATCCATCTTTGCAATGTACAGCCTCTTACAGCCGCACATGACCTGATAAATCTCCCCATCGATATTGGGAGGCATCATGAATTCACGGCCATTAGAACCCTTTACAGAAGCCTCATAGCGTTGTTGCCACTCGGCTGCAGTTGTGATGAGAACCACAACAGGATTAACCATGCCCTTCTCGTGGATGCTATCCATCGCATGAGTCAGACGCTGGTTGTAGTTACCATTAATATTAATTTGTTTATACCACGGTACAGAAATCACAGGGTATAAAGCATGAAGCGGCAAGATTCCTCTCGCCGCCCCATGAGTTTCGGTACTAGAAGCTAGTAGATAATTAGGCTGACCAGTATCCATTTTCTTGAAGGAAGGTATCCACCTCTGAGTCTTTGTCTAGTACACAAGAAGTCTGAAGGTAACGGTCATGACGAATACCATAGTAACGAGTACCGTCCATGATCTGCTGGGCGTTGCCTTCTACTTCAGAAGCACCGTCCATAGATGCAGAACCTTCTGCTTCGATAGACATCTTGAATTTACCAGTGCCTTGTGCGTTACCGTACGCAGCACCATTACCATACATATTACCATAACCGTAGCTGTTTGTCTCCTGAGCAATTACGCCAGAAGAAACACCTACAATCGTAGCACCGAGAACAAAAGCAATAATAGATTTCATGTTGAAACTCCCATAAAGTGTGAATGTACTAGTATATTAGCAGAGTCTTATGGAAGAGTCAACCCCTGTAACTGTTTGTGGGTACGATCGTTCCCAGATTGGGTACCCCATGGCCGGTTTAATGGCCGGTTTTCGTTGCACAATTCGTTGCGTGTTTATCAGAAACTCATTGATTTTTATGACATATTTCTTTTCGTTTCGTTGCACAATTCGTTGCACATTTCAGGCAATGTCCTACAAAATGTCCGATATATGCTATTCCCGATCGGGTAAATTTGAGGAGAAACCTAACCAAAATTGGTTAGATCTTCCCGAACGGGAATGAAATCAATCACTTAATCTCTTCAATTAATTGTAAAGCTGAGGGCGATTAATTGTAAAGGCCCATCTCCTGAGCTTCCTTTACCAGTGCATTCAGTGCATCCTTACGCTTTAGTTCCTCATGAAACTTCTTCATCAGTTCCACGGTGTACTGGCTGGATTCTTCGTCAGCCCACTGTGGTTCAGGATGATTCTCTTTCCAGCTATTGTTCACGTCATTAATATTCATACTAGTCTCCGAGTAGTGCTCGCCTGTATTACCATTCTGTCCGATCACATTCATGCGATCTTCATCCCAATCTTCATTGCTGTATGGACACCCATCTTCATGGTCTAGAATCTCTACGGAGTATTCTGAGTTACTCATAATGTACGTCTCCATTTAATAAACCATATGGTTTGTAGGGTTGAGTTCCACAATACACCAGCAAGAATTAATTTCTCAAGCATCCTTCATTGCTCTCTTTAATTCTTCAGCATACCCAAGCTTAGGCTGTGCCTGCATAGGAATGTTACGGTTAGCTAGTGCATTCATCTCAGCCATCTCTTTCTTATGAGGAGTCCATGCCTTTAGCTTAGGTGTCTGGCGGCGATAGTGAATGTTCTTCAGTGCTGCTTGTATCTGTTGATTATTAGGTTGGGCTTTGGCTAGTTTCTCTAGACGAGCAGTACGGTTCTTATGGTAATCATACTGCTTATAGTGTTCTTGATTACTCTTACTGGATGTTTTACCTTTAGCCATACTTTAATTTCCTTTGTTGTAGTAGTGTTTCGTAGATGTCGAAGGTCTTTTCACATCGAGTATTGTGAATCTCAATCAGACCGAGAAGATAGTTAGCTATCTGATCCTGAGTCATTGCATCCATTCGATGATACAAATTCTCTAGATCTTCTTTGGTATGCCAACACTCAAAGAGTGATTGTTCTAACTCAAAAACACTAAGATCTTTTTTATTCATGGTGATGGTTCCAAAATAAGTGAGCAGTTTTAGGTGTGTGCTCAGCACCAATCTGAAGACTAACCCTGAGAACGCACGACCATTAAAAGAAATCAGTCTTCAGAATCCACAACGGACTTCAACGAATCAATCATACCTGCTTCGTATCCATCCTTAAATACTTCGAACACACCCTTACGGACTGGACCAGTGAGGTCTGAGTCCTGTTGGTCTGCCCACTTTTCAAATGCTGTGTCTACATCAATCATTACTAGGCTCCATGTCATCGTCATATGATTCATAGTCTACCTCTAGTGGTAGGTATTCCGGACAGTCTTTCCAGAAGTCCGACTCCACCAAAGTTACACCAAAGTTTCCAGAAAAGGAACCCCAATCCATATTAAAGTTTTGATTACGCTCACAAGTTTCGTTTATGCAATCTTCCGATGAGCAGTAAACAATATCATTATTTCTCAAGAGTCCCATTCTTCTTTCCTTTAATAGGTGTCAATTCAATTATCTCTTTCACACAACCTTTCGGAAAAATACATCTGTTTCCTAATCCGGGATCGGTATCACAAATACTGATTGAATCCTTTCCTTCTTCGATCAGAAATCCAATAGTCTGAAACTCCATGCATTTTAATGGAGGTGGTTTATTATTCCAAACCATATCAGAGGTAATGTCAACCCATTTAATTATGACTGGTTTCATATAACCTATTTCCTTTTGTTAGGTTATCAATAGGATCTAACAGTTGTAAGTTATCTTCGCAGTGTAATCCACACACAGTAGAATTAATTAAAGGTACAATATGGTCTACATGTTGCCCTCTTTTCTTTGCTACTTTATAAATATTTTTTATAGTTTCTTCATTCGCCCAAGCAGGAGTAGCATTTAACTTAGTTGCTTTTCTTTTAGCTGTGTGAGAATTTACAATACCTTTGTTTTCTTTTTTCCATTTAATGTTTCTTTCTTTTATTTTATCTTTATTTTTTAAGTAAGCTTCTTTATTTCTTTGAGACGAACAGGATTTACATTCATGATTGTAATCAGAACGCTTTCCACCTCTTTTATAAAAAGAAGTTATTTCCTTTTCTTCTCTACACTTAGAACAGGTTTTGTATTCCAATAGTCTATCCACTCTTCTTTGTAATAGGTATCTGAATATTTTATTTTCTTTCTTTGAAGGTGATGCCACCCAGAGGATGACACCACCATTCTTACTTCATCTGTATAGATCACCTTACAGGACATGCTCCGCCTTCACAGTCTTGGATGTCTAGATCTTCCATAGAAAGATTACCAACACTGGTAATAGGGGTTACTTTAGAAGCCATCTCTTCATATTGCTCCTTAGTAATTTCTTCGTAAGGTGCTTGCTCAAAACCATGATCAGAATGTAGCAAGAAAGATACAGACTTAACATTAATGTAGTTATCTTTCAACCAGTCACGAATATCATTCAATTCTTCTTTACGATAATAGATCGTAACAGATACAGAATTGTCAGACCATTCTTCCTGAAGACGTTTGATAACATTTAATTGATCTACTGCAGTCATGTCTGCAGCTACCTTTGTACCATCAGGATAAGCACATGGGAAGCTTACGATTACAGTGTTGTGATCCTCAGTACCATCAAAGTTCTTCAGATACTCAATATGGTATCCATGTTGGCGGCAAATGTCCACAAGATCTAGATTTGCAGCCATACGAATACGGCGAATAAAGTACTGACTGTATCCCGGATGTGCTCCCGGAGTAACACCAGCAAGCAGAGACAGAGTACCGCTTGGCTTTACCGTAGTCATCTTGATGCTTGGATTAAAACCATTGGAAGCACTGTACTCTCTATCGAATTGACGTAACAAAGGATAAGCATCCTTCAACCATCCACGTTGTTCTTCTGTAGCTTGTAGGTATCCAGTAACACCAATACCCATACGCATGTTCTTGTTCACAATCTTCTGTGTCTCAATAGAAGATACATCAGGAAGAGCAAGACTATGTTTATTAATCCGGTACAGATAAGTAGCAACCTTCATCAATTCATCAAAGCTGGTAATGTTAGGTAGATACATTTCAGCAAGACAACAGGTTTCATAATTAACCAAAGACTGTTCTGCACAGGGGTTATAAATCTCTACGTCAGGATCTGGATACTGAGTCTCACCTGTACGTCCCATACGGCGAGAGGCCGCAAGATTAATCAAACCATATGGTTCACCATTACCTTTGTAACCTTCCCAAAACTCTTCGGGGAGTTGAGAAATATCATCACACACAACACTGTTATTAGACATGGCACGCCAATTTGGAATATCAAAAAGATCCCAACGTTTAGCACGAAGGTATTCAATATCGTCTGCATCACCAAGTGCAAGCAGTGCTGATCTACGGACATTACCAGCAACTACAATACTACCAATAATATTCATAATATCTAACACATCAATAGGACGTAGCTTCTTACCGGCACGGCCATTAAGTACAGATACAATGTTGTTGATACCTTCTACAAGAATCTCTGAACCAGAAGCGGTACCACCGAAGCCTTTGATGGGGAGACCCTTAGCACGAATCAGATGAGTGGCATAAGTGAACCCTTCGCCAGTGTAGAAAGCAGCCTTTAGTGTTTTACTTAAAAGTTTTACCCAACCCTCACGAGAATCAGGAACAATAAATTCAGCATCGTTCTCATCCATACGGATGATCTTGATTTTCTTCTTTACTTTGGGAAGTTGATATACATTTTCTTTCTGAATGTTAAAACCAACACCGCAACCAAGCATCAGTTTCTCGAAGGTCCAAGTGAAGGGGCGAACAGGCTCATTGACAACAACTGCAGCACAGTTCTGTAGAGAAGGGAGACCAAGTTGATTAACAGTACGAGTACCAAGCTGCCATAAAAAACGACCAGCAACTGTCCCTTTGAGGGACAGCATGATGTCTTTAATCTCGTCCATCTCAGCACCAGTGAAATTACAATGGAGCTGTTTATTGGTTGCTTCAACACAACGCTCAACAGTATCTGCCCATTCTTCTTTCTTGTTCTTTGTTATATCACGAGCATAAGTACGCTTATAGGTAACGTATCCTGTAGGTCCCCACGGAGTCTGTATCATGTTAATTCCTTGTGCTAAATCTTAGTTTGATCGTGCTAAATAAGTACACGAGTGTTGCAAGCCCTACTAAAACAATACCATAAATAAACATAATGATAAGTACTGGTGATAGTAGAAGCAGAAAAATAATTGAGTAAAGTAAATTAATCATCCTTCTTCTTAACCTTCTCCTCTTTCTTCTCCTCTTCTTTAGATCCCTTAAGAATCCAAGTGATTAAAAAATCAGCACGCAAGTACTCCATTCCAGATGAAGTAAGTTTGTTTACCCATAAAAGTCTGAGTCCCATTCTTCTTCACCATATGAATCATACTTAGGTTTGCGTTTGTATTTTTTTTCATCAGGTACGATACGCTGATGCCACATTGGGTCATTGCGAACAGAGTGCTTAAGCTTGTTCTTGATTCGTTTTTGTTTCGGTTCTTTGTCGCTCGACATTATTGACAAGTCTCTGTAGATACCACTGTGCTTTCTTTAGATCTTCTAATCCGTTCTTATGCTTCCACCGTGTCACATACTTTACGATGTTCCCTTCGTAGAAGTCAAGCTGATTAGCATCAATAAAATCTATAGGCTGTATGCTGGATTTGTAGTGTGTTGGGTTTGTGTTGTCTTGCATCAAAGGATGATCAGTGAAATATGAATCAATGTTGTGCTGTTTCATTTTGTAATTCCGAGATCAAACGAAGACCTGCAACCTGTGCATCTTCAGCATGTTCCATTAGATACGACACGAAGGAGTGAGCAAGAGGTACAAACACTTGCTCTCTGTCAGAACCCTCTTCGGTAAGATCAATGATTTCAATTTCTGGTTTACCATCATCGGTGATTCCGATGGAGATGTAGACACACCCTTCTTTGAATGTAGTGTAAGATTCAATTTCATCTTCATCTGCTCTTTGATAATCATAATCAATTTCTTTTAGTCCAGACATTTGAGATCCTTTTTCATTTCTTTCAGTGTGTCCAATGTGTACCATCTGAATCCTTCCTTCTCACACCAGCGAGACATGGTAAGTTTGGACCCCTTACGAACTCTAGTGTCCGGTCTATACAGTATAAAGATCAGCTCCTGTCCGTCAAGACAATCACGAATGGCTTTGTACTTTTGAATGTCTCCAATTTTGAAATAGCCTTTGCATTCAATTAGATACTTATCTTTCTTAAAGTCAGGTATGTAGTTTCGGTGAACGAAGTAAGGAATCTTTTCAGGTTCGTACTCCCACCCAACTAGCTTCTTTGCTACGTCCTCTTCAAAGGTACTACGGTATTTAATCTTAGCCACGATATGCAATCTTTGCAGCTCGATAGAACCACTTGTAAGAGAATGCTGAATGACGAGCCGTACCCAGTGAGTAAACATAGCTCTGAGGAATCTGCTTCATTACGTCTTGAACAGTAGCGATACCCTTCTGATCATCAGGTAATTGATCATTGAACCATGCCATCATGTTTTCTTTAGCCACCTTACGAAGACGCTTAGCTTGTTTACCATTCATTAGTATGCTCCGTCAATAATTTTAGTCCACGCCGTTAAAATGTAACGTTCTCCTTCTGTAACTAACTTACCACGATGTAAGTGAGTCACCCTACCCGGAAAGCATAACACATGTCCGAGAGGAAGGGGATCAATTTGTATGTTTTGATTTAAAAATTCTGTACCACCACCTTTGAATCCAGTACTCAGTGGTGTAACAAAAGTAATATCTGATGATGCATCGTGATGCCAGTTGCCGTGCTTCTGATTCGTTGGATCATACTTAGCAATCTGTGCATCAGCCAACATGTTTGAGTGTACCTTCCAGTAGTCTTCAGTAACAACAGCAAACCACTCAAGAACGAAGTGCTTGTACATTTCAAACAATCTATTATCCATTTCACGAAGACGAATCTCAGGCATGGACCGATACTCATCCTCGTCTGGATTACGCTCCCAATCAACACCACAGTTCAATGTTTCTTCTAACAACTTAGTAGCAAACTCTTCAGTGAATGCTTTGAATGAGAAGATATTGTCAGCGTGTGTCGTCACAATGGAGTCAGCAATACCAAGATTAATAAACTCTTGATTGTCATTCTCCATATCGCCGCCGTTCTCTTCGAGAGTGAAGAGACCGTTGGTTACTGCGGCTTTAAACTCAGGGTCTAAGAAACCGTGATTGATTTGATAGAGATCAGGGTGTGTGATATTCATGAGTAACTTCCTCAACTCTTGGTAACTTAACTACCTCACCAATAAGAAACTCATCACCACTAGCATAACGAAATACCCGAACGCCTTCATCAGCGTAGCACGGTACCTTATGCTTGCAAAATAAACAGTCCTTAGCAATCTTCGTGTTACCATTATCCTGTACAACCGGCGGATAACAAAAGGGAGGTGGCTTCTTCAGCCCCAACTCCTTCCTTAATTGTGCAATACGATCCTGAATGTTTGGTAGGTCTGAGAAGTCAGGACGGAAGAGTGTCAACTCACCAGTAACTTTATTCACCACTAAGAATCCACCACCTTCGGTACCCATTGCATGTTCATAGCCAGCAAGCTGTGCCATGTAACCAAATGGATCCTCTTCTGCAACTCTACCATTCACAAACTTCTGGAATGAATAAGGTGAAGCAGTCTTAACATCGACTACCTGACCATCAATGGTACAGTCCATGTGTCCAATGACACCATCAACATCAACTTCCTTCTGCTCATTCTCTACCTTGTGTCCAGCGAGACGAGCAAAGAACAGAACCAACTCTTCAACCACATGACCGAAGAGAAACTTCATTGCATCACTAGGCTTAAGACTTGCATCTGAATTGTCTTCTGCTTGTGCATCAAACCACAACTTACGATTTGGATAACCAACATTACTCATACGAAGCGTATGTTTCTTAGACGCTCTCGGCTCAGCCCAATGAAGAATGGTATCTTTAATACTGTTTACTAAGTGATCAAGATCTTCTTCGGGAATCTTCAATCCCTCTTCGTGGTTCAGTGAATCATCGAAGAGCTGATAGATGTCTTCAACGAGAGTGTCTAGTGTCTTAGTCATGTCGGTCCTTTAGTATGTAGTGTCATCGCCCCATCTGCGGCGTGCCTCCCCGTTGCTCCAACGATCACCCTTCAATGCAAACATCGTTTGATTACCAGCAACAACACGCTCTGGTGTTTTGCTCTGGCACTCAGGGCATTCAGTCTCTTCATTCCGTTCGGCAATGATTCTCATTTCTTCAAACTCATGGCCGCAGTCTTTACATTTGTAGAGATAGATTGGCATAGCTTATCCTATATGAGTCACGCCGTAAATAGTTTGATCAGCATATTTCTCATTGAAGTATTCTTCGTACTCGCTTGGAATCATATACAGTCTCAGCAAAGTCTTAGCGGCATCTTGCAGTTCCTTGGGGTTATCTGCGAATGGCTTGTAACTTCCTGAGTAATCTTCATAGAGTTCCTTCAGAAGCTCTACGAATAATTCATCCTTCTGATCATCGAATAATTCAATAGCAATTGTAGCATTAATTTTCATTAGTGAGTCTCCGATACCCAATCGATTGCTTTATTTAGGGCTTTAGGATCATCATGAAATAGTCCTAAAGCTCGATTACAGTTATGACACAGTAGCCCACGAACATTACCTGTTTGATGATCGTGATCTACAACCAATTTAACTTTATGTTCTTCTTTCATTGTGAATCCTTCACCACCACATATACCACACTTGTGATCTTGTTTATCAAGCATGTCTCTGTAATCATCAATAGTTATTCCATAGTTTTTTTTCAGGTATGCAGTAACAATTGAATCATCCGCACATTCTTGTGAGCAGTATAAATGAGAAGGGGCTTTTGGGGAGAACATTGTCCCGCATTTTTTACACGGCTTTTCTTTGAAGTATCCTTGGGGATACTTATCAGGGCTAGCTGTTTGGTCTTTTTGTTTTTTATTCATTCTAGATACTGAGTATTCAAAAGTTTTCATAAGTTCTCCTATAGTCATAGTTATATAATTCTAAACTTTGAATTATATAATATATAGTATAGAAGATTAATCGTGCTGTCAATTCTGTTACGTTTCTAACTGTTCAATGGCTTGGCGTAAAGACACGATGGCTTCCCTCTCTAAAGTTCCTTCAGGCTCATCTTCCCACAACCACTCCAATGCTTCTAGCATTTTCTTCATTACTTCAATTCTCATGTATCGTTAGTCCTTAGTGTGTACACGGATGTACAAGTATCAATGCACATCAGCAAAGGTCTTACCAATGAGGTACTTACCATCTTGAGGACAACGAAGATTCAGAATATCTGTAGTGTTCTTGAATGCCTGAACCAAAGCATTGCCTACGACATCACTCTTTTCTTCTGGAACCTCACAGGTAATTGCATCGTGAATCCAAGCCACTTGTTTGTAGTCTTTACCGTGAATCATTCCGTGTTCTTCCTTCAGGATTCTCTGATACTCCACGATGGCTACCTTAGAGACCACTGCACCAGCAGACTGTAGAAGATAGTTCAGAGCAGAGTGTTCAGAACGAATGAAGATCTTTCTACCATCCAATCCTTTTAGGTACCCTCTGGATGCAGCAGACCTGACAGCGTTGTACAAACTGCCGAAAGCAGGAAGCTCTTTGAAGTAACGCTCTTTTAGTTTCTTTCCTTCTCTTGCACCGCCACCAACAATCTTACCTACCTTATCATCACCACCACCATAGATCAAACAAAAGCCAAGAGTCTTTGCTTGGTCTCTAGTCTCAAGCCCAGCCATCTCTTGATTGTAAGAGTGAATGTCTTTAGTCAGTACAACATTGGAGTAATCTCCGTTGTCATACTTAGCCATGTAGTGAGCAAGCATACGCTGTTCCAGTGATGCTAAGTCAGCATCCACCAGTACTGATCCTTCAGGTGCAGTCCATACTTTACGCATCTCTGGACCCCACTCATGTCGATTGGAAATAATCTGACCAAAGTTAGGATTGGAGTGTGTTGCTCTTCCGGTAGGAGTACCAATTGTATTCATCTGTCCGTGAACCCTACCATCTTCTTCAATCTTATCGATCCAACTGCTGAGCATTGCTTCTCTTTTCTGCAGCATAAGAAACTGTTTGATCAGAGTAACTTCAGGAATACCTTCAACGTTCTCCAGTTGCTTCTCATCAACTATTGGAGATCCTTTGTCTGTAAATTCTTGGGGCTTCCATCCAAGATTGATGAGTCGTTCTGCAATTTGTTTACGTGATCCCAGATTGAATTCTTGCCATTGGATGCGAGTGAAGTTACCAACAACGACATCATTCCAATCAACAAGCCAGCGAAGATTACGAGAGTTAAGAGTTCCGTCCTTTTTGTAGACGAGTTCAATCTCTTTGTCTTTCTTGGCGATTGGTCTAAAGGTCTTATGAACTTCCTGCTCGATCTCTTCACGCTTCTGCTGTAATTCCGCCAGTAATATGTATGCTGCCCTTTCATCTACTAACCATCCATTCTTTTGTTGCTCT
>Ga0208160_1000925_pt1 | contig 12950 bp, 15 predicted proteins | sample CB_VirMetaG_FD_184536 | JGI IMG/M metagenome (GOLD analysis project Ga0208160, IMG submission 184536) | Freshwater to marine saline gradient viral communities from Chesapeake Bay - CB_1504_1 Viral MetaG (SPAdes) (version 4) | ecosystem: Environmental > Aquatic > Marine > Coastal | place: USA... | reverse complement strand
AATAAATTATTTTATAAAATTATTTTATTCACCGTAATAAAAAATATAAGATTAATTTTATTACGAGAATTAAAAAAATAATTATAATTTTTATTACGGTAATTAAGATTTTAAGATAATAGATAGAAATTAGTTTTTAATATATAGAAATTAAAATTAATTGAAATTATTTATTACGATTTACCGTCTTTAAAATTGTATCGCTCGGGTGAACTTTTTTCTACTTTTAATAGTCATGTCTTTATTTAATTGAAAACTCGGGCCACCCGTAAGTAAATCAAACTCTATTTTTTTACCGTTATATAAATCTTCGTATAATTGCACAAGCTCCCCGTTATATTCTTGATTAGCTTTATCTCTAATACTATTACTATTTACACCTTTCATACGAATATGATAATCTACTAAATCTTTACCGTCTTTATCTTTACCCGTAATTTTATCTATATAACATTTCTTACCTAAAAATACACTTTCGCTAGCTATAATATCGCCTACGGCTCCGTCTAAATCAAAATCGGTGTGAAATTGCCCTAGACTATTACCTATTAACTCTCTATTATATTTTTTTCTAAACTCTTCACCTAAATAGTTAATTTTATAATTATCTATATGGATACTGTCCGTATCCGTATAATACATATCAATATCTAAATCTTCGGCTAGCGTCATGACTTCAAACATAATACGCTTACTCATAGATAGAATCAATACGCCTACGTGGACATTATTAAAGTGAGTATCAATCGTCTTAATTAATTTTACTTTATAAAACTTTTTATTACTTAATAGCGTGCACTCTTTCACATAGTGATAATTTTTAATTATATAATCTTTAAAATCTTCTACTTTAATATAATAGCTATCGGTATCAATTGGTTTTAAACACGATTTACCGTAAGACGAGTTCATAAGTTCTTTAAAAACTAATTGAAGCGGGTTCTTTTCTTTTTTATATTTTAATCGTTGATTAAATAAGTGTCTAATTACGGTATTGATTTTATTATTCATACCCCCATCAAAATAATAACCGTTAATAAAATCGTATTCTACTTCTTGAAATCTTACTAAATCTTCTAACGCTATATTATCTATATATATCGTCTTACCTATTAAATCGTTAGTAAAGTTTCTAATCCCCGTATCAGTCATAAGCGATTGACATGGAAAATCGTAATTCTTTTTAAGACTAGTTATTTTAATAGCTATATAGTAAGCGTCAGCTGTGTTTTTAATTGAATTAAAATCGGTTATAATCTTCGGCTTACCCATTGGAAAACCCGACATTCTTGACATAGCGGACGGGTATAAACTAACGGCATCAAAGTCGGCCAGCGGTTGATTTTTTATTACGAACTTTTCGTTTCTCCTACACATTGTTCGTCCTCCTACTACGCACTGCTGTATAAAGTGACGTGGAACTCCCGAAAGTTTATATACTCCATCGTAGCACCCCTCCCTAACTAAATAATCGTTAGCCATAGACGGTAAAGTCATATAATTAGTAATATCTAAACCTATACCCGTCTTTACTAATTCTCTAAACTTTTCATAACCCGCTTTTAATACTATACAATCTATAAAACAATACTTACCCGAATATTTTAGAATATTGATTTTATTATTATCTATACACTCCCACTTGTTGCAGTTTTCTAGATATTTTTTTTTATCGCTTTCTTTAACAAAAGATAAACAGTAATCTATATCTAAATAATTTATTTTAATATTTTCTTCGGTATATAAGTCGTATGGCATTACTTCTTTTTCTTGTTCTAAACCGAAACAAGAGCCGAAGTTTCTTAACGGCATATTAATCATTTTTAAACTATCTCTTACTTGTATAGCGATAGTTTTACCGTTAGCAGTATAGTTAGCGGTTGCATTCATAAGCCCCGTCCCCTTTTCTATCGTATCTAGATTATATAAGTATTTTAAAATAAATCTAAAATCGTAAGACGAATTATGAGCTATTAATCTAATAAATCTTTTACCGTTCATAGTCTCTTCGTATAAATTAATTTCTTTTACTTTCTTTTTATTGTTTTCTTTTTTCATGACTTGGTCTTTTTCTACCCCGTATTTACTAACTAAATAATTTAGAAATTGTCGCCCACAATCTATACCGAAAAACCCTCTCGGGTGCTTATCCGTATATAAGCAGTATGGCTTATGGATTGTATCGGCTTTATCGTTTCTAGCGGTTGTAGTTTCAAAATCAAAATAATAAGTATTTAATACGGTTTCGTATCGTTCTCCAGCTGGTTTATTCTCCATAAGATTACCGTTCGGTTCTTCGTCTTCATAAGAAAAAATATTATCGTTATAATCTAATTTACCGAATAAATTAACTTCTTTATATTTATTAGTTTTATATAGTTCTTCGGTATATTTAATCGGTTCTAAATATATATTTTTATTATCTACTAATATTTTTATTACTTTATAGCTATCTATAAATCTTTCGTTAGAATAAGTATATTTACCCGTCTTACTGTTAATCTTGCATATCCTATTAAAATCTTTTAAATCTTTTACTTGTTCGTAATTTTCTATACTATACCGAGTATAATTAGTTTCTTGAATTAAAAAATAATGTTTTTCTATAATACCTAATTTAATTTCGGGTTTTTTATTATCTCCGTAGTGTTCTTTCTTTTTCTCATCGGTAATCCGTCTTACGGTAATATATAGATTTAATTTATTAGCTATATTTTTTAGTTCTTTCATGGGTATATATTGATTCTTACATAGACATTTAATAGCGGTAGTATCGTAGCCCGCCGTTTCAATTGCTTTAATTAAACAGTTATCTTCGTAGTTATTATGATTTACGGTTTTATATACTCCGTAAGCGTCTAAATCTACTTTATCTAGTTTATGTAGAAACGGAAAGAAAGCCCCGTCTATTAGAATACCGCCACTCGGTTTTTCTAGTATAGTAAGCGTCCAGTTATCGTGTTCTATAAACCCCATAATTAAATCGTAGTCGCTCCCCTTCTTAATAGCATCTACTACTACTTCTTCGCCCCCTTCGTTAAAAATATCGGTTAATTGTTGTAAAAAAGAATTAGATAGAGTATATATTCTACCCGTTTCTTCGTTAGTAAGTAAATACTTATTAGTAGTCGGGTTAAGAATAGATAAAAGATTTTTTAAATTACCGTTTATCATGAGTTTATTAATTTTAAAACTATCTTCTTTATTATTAGCTTCGGCATAAATAACTTTCTTTTTAAGCGGTTCTAAATACTGGTTAATATCTAAAAAAGTGTCGTCTCTTATTACGATACCCGCTTTATTATATTTTTCTCTTAATTGACCAGTTTTAGTATAAATAGTATCCCTATTAATAAATCTATCTGTAGCTATATTATAGATTTTATTATTACTAAAACCGATTACCGTAGAGCGACCGCTTTTTAGTTCTCCCCGATTAAATAATTTAAAATCTTTCGTATTAGTATTAACTTTCTTTTTACCCGTCCAGCTAATATACTCGGTTGAAAGAGAACTTAATTTATTGATTCTTTCGGTTGCATTAAGATTTTCAATAATCGCTTTACTCATTCTATTATATTACTTATATATATTTTTATTTTTAAGTATTAAACGCTTTTTAACAAATTATCAATCAATCAATTATTTTTTATTATTCTCTCTATTATTCGCTTATTCTATATTTATATTATTGTGCTATTTCTTTATATCACTTTTTTACGATTTATTTAATTTTCTAGATTTTAAAATTAATTGAAATAACTTAAACTATTTATATATTTTTATTTAAAAAACCCGATTTTTAAAATAAATACGATTTCATGTATTGCACGCGAGCTTTTAGATACTTTTAGATTTTTTAGATTTATTTATTACTTATATTTCGTAGTAAATAAATTATAATAAAAAAAATTGAATTAAAAAGAATTAAAAAGAATTAAGCGAAGCTACTGACGTAAAATTACTTATTTAGATTTTTTAGATATTTCTTATATTCGGCTAGTTGTTTTTTATCTATTTTATCTTTTATTTCTTGTCTTTTTTTCTTACCGTATTCAGTAGTATCTTCTAATAAGCTATATCTAGCGTATTGTCTATCTCCGTTATAACAAACCCCACAATATTTAAAATTATCGCCTAAATCGTATTTTCTTAATTTTTTCTTCTTACAGCAGAACTCACAGAACTTAATACCGTTTTTATTGCAGTATTTAACATGCTCGGGTTCGGGCTTATAGTTCTTAAAAACGTGGTAATAATCAAACTTCTTAAAAAAATCTTGATTTATTAACCAGTTAAAATAATTTATATCGTTCTCGTATATATACGAAACCGACTTATTCTTATATTTATTACCGAAAGTTAATTTAGTATTCTTTACCGTATATATCATATTATTCGCTTTTTATTAATTTATTCATTGTGGATTATCTTTAAATATGTAAAAAACGAATTATTATTTCAATTTTTTAGTTAAATATTTAAGATTCGGTTTTCTTGCACTAATATGAAAATTAAAATTAATTTAAATTAAAATCTTGGCTATAACTATAATGACCGATTCTAGCGATACGAGTGATAGCGATTATGTGCCCGACGAGACTGTTAGTGAAATTGGATATACATTAACAGACCATAAATCGCAGATAACCTACGGTAAAGAGACGAAGAAAGATACAAAAAATCAAGAAAAACAAATAAAAGCACTATTAGAACTCGGTGAATTAAGAACCGAAAATATAATAGAGATACAAATGATAGAACATTTAATAAAAACGTGTGACTATGAAGAGAGTAGAAAAATTAGTATGGGTAAGTGTTTAGAACTTCTTATAAATTGTAGTAATGCTCATTTACATAAATTAAGAGATAATCTGTAAATCTTCTATAATTCTATCTTCTTTATTAATTTCAGTAATAATAATTTTCGGGTAATATATACAGTCGCTATATTTATTATTCTTTTTTCTGTTATTAGCTATATCATTTATAATATGACGAGATATATTAAGTTCTTCTGCTATATCATTTAAGCATGTAAAACATTTATTTAATTTTTCTTCATCTAGTAAAATAATTTTAACATTCCATTTATTTAATTTAGATTTCATATTATATATTATTATTATATATTTTTATTTTTAAGTATTAACCGAATTATGTTAAAATCATAATTTTAAGTTCTGCGTGATATTACAATATTTAAGAATACCACGTGATTTAATCTGTCCATGATAATAATTACTTATTATCTGTGGTTCAATATCTAAATAATAACTCATTTCTTTTATTGTATTACACTTAATAACTTTAAAAACTTCTTCTTTATTTTCATTAGTAAAAATAACTAAATACCATAATAGACCGCTTTTATTTCCCATTATATTATATTATAAGAAAATATTTATAAAATTATTTTCTAACTAAAAGTAAATATGCATATACCCGATTTACCATTAGATATTATAAGAAATATTTTAAAAGAAAGAACTGAAATCATGAAAGAGATTAAGTTAGATAAATTAGAAAAACAATCTCATCTTAATTTTTTTAATTGTATGTGTGAATTAGAAGAAAATATAGACGACGCTGAAATATATATACAGAGTATGGTAGATAATTTAGAAAATGAAATAGACGAACAGTATTATAATGAAGTATTAAGTTTTAATTTTAGTGATATATTATTAGAAAGTATTATACATAATCGTGAGATATACTGTTAAAATCTTTATCTACTAATTCTAATAAATCTCTTTTAATATAAAAAACTTTTTTCTTTTCTTCTTTACCACGACTATATCTATACCACCAGTCTAAATATATTTTACCATTATGTATATCTTCCATATTAAAATCATATTTATATAATCCATCAGTATATAAATAATAAAATCTATAAGTTTTTTCATCTTGTAAATAATGACTTTTTATAGCTTCACCGATTTTTTCTTTACCTATGATAGCAGTATCATGCTTATCAATATTTATAGTTCGTGATTTTAGTTCACCGAGAAAATTAAAATTACCATATTCTTTAAAATCCATATATGCGAATTCATTTTTAACTAAAAAATATTTCTTATGTTCTTTATTTAGATAGTTAATTAATCTTTTTTCATTTAATTTACCGAAAGCATAATCTTTATTGAATAATTCTTTAAAACTCATTTTACTTTACATAATATTTTATTTTTAAGTATTAACCGAATTATTAATAATCTTCACTGGGGGCATATGGGTCTAATATAGAGCCACTGTAATCTTGTAGCCACTCTATACTCATAACCATATCACCATTAGCACCACCATATACTATACGTGCTTGATTAGTGCTAGTTATTGTATGAGCGAACTTCGGGTAAAAACTATATATATTACCAATTACTAAACCACTAATAAAAAATGAATGTCTAATCGGTCTTTCATTACTCCCCATATTACCAGTATATATTAACTCTTTCGGCCCACCGACTTGTGAAGCATAAGCAGAAGCACCCGATAAAGTGCTATCTATACGACATTTTAAATCTGGTGAACCAGTAGCATTTAAAAACATAAAATCTAATGTGATTCTACATATAGTAGTCGGTGCTGTAATATTCTGTAAATTATAAGAAGTCGGTGCTGTAAATACAGTAGAACTATTACTAAAACCAGCTGAATAAACGATACTAATAGTTCTAACAGCAGAAGAACGAAATATCACATAATCTTGAAAAGTTCCAGTGAGTGTATGAGTATTATATCTACCATTCATGTGAAAATATCTACTTTCACTATCATATAAATTACTTGTTTTAGTTCCAGCACCATAAATATCATCATTAATAGTAGCTAAACCACTCACTTCTAATTGATTATTAGCATTAATTTTATTATCAGCTGTTATAGTTCCATCAGTTTGTATATTTCCAGTTTGTGAAAAAATCTGTATAGTTTCAGTTTGAATATTATTATATAATCTTATATCAGTAGCATTAATCTGTATTCTATCTACATTTAAATATCGCATTTTAATAAACTTATTAGTAAAATCTAATAACATCTGCTGACTACTACCACCACCAGTCGCATCTGTGAGTAATCCACCATTCATTAATATAACTCCGCTATTTACCATATTTATAACAGTTCCATAACATAAAATATTTTGAACTTTATTAATACTACCGAGTGGGGTGACTTGAAATAATATATTCTGTGTAGAAGCATCATATACACCGATACTAGTAGAAGCACCAGCATTACCACTTAATGAGACTACACGCTGACTACTTGTATTATATAAATCTATATCATAGCCATCTCTTACATCTATACCAGTCGCACCACTACCAGTTCCATTATCTCTAATATTTAATGATTGAGCGTCTATATGTTCTTCTACAATATTACCAACTACATCACCATATAACACACCATTAGTTAATGTTATATTACCATTAGTAGAAGTATAATTACCAGTTATATTTAAATTACCAGTAGCAGTTAAATCATTAGTATTTATATCACCATTAGTTAATGTTATATTACCATTAGTAGAAGTATAATTACCAGTTATATTTAAATTACCAGTAGCAGTTAAATCATTAGTATTTATATCACCATTAGTTAATGTTATATTACCATTAGTTAATGCTATATCTCCATTTTTACTATTATAATCACCAGTAGCACCATCTATACTAAAAGTTTTAGTAATTCCATTATCACTATAAGAAGCTAAATCATAACCATCATGTATTTCTATACCAGTATTACCAGCAGAACCGAGATTTTCAATAATTAAAGATTGACCATTTATATGGTCTTCACTTACATTACCATCTACATTACCGTATAATGTTCCACTAATAGTTATATTACCAGTAGAGCTTTCTAATTCTATGGTTTTCGTAGTTCCAGCATCGCTATACATTCTTATATTATAACTATTTTCTACATTAATACCAGTATTACCAGCATCACCTAAATCATGTATTCTTAAAGATTGACCATTTATATGAGTTTCACTTACATCACCAACAATAGAACCGAATATAGTTCCATCAACTTTTAGATTACCACCAATAAAAGCATGAGAATTAGCTTCGGTTAGTTCTAATGCGAAATCATTAGAAGCATAAGAACCAGTATGACTACTAGTAATACTTCCAGCACCAGTGACTATATTACCACTACTATCTATATAAAAAGTCGGTGAAGCAGTATCACCGAGTTGTAATTTACTTAAAAATCTTATTTCATCACCACGAATATAACCATTATTAGCGTGTATATCACCATTAGAAGTAAATATATTACCACTAGTAGTATGAATATTTCCACCAGTAGTAGTAAAATTACCATCAGTATTTATATTCCCATTAGTTCCATTAAGAGTTATAATAGCAGTTCCAGTATTCGGTAATCTTAAATCATTAAATAAACCATTAGTAGCAGTAATATCAACTACACTTATATTACCATTAGTTAATGTTATATTACCATTAGTAGAAGTATAATCACCAGTTATAGTTATATTATCACCACCCGTAATTTCTCCCGTAGTTTCTAAATCTAAACATTCTACCGTGCCCGCTGGTGCTATTATATTACCAGCTGTTAAATTAATATTACCAGTATTTAATAGAATATTTCCACTAGTTAAAGTTAATCCATTACCACCCGTAATTAATCCCAACACACTTAAAGTATTTTCTACTAACATACTATCTTTACTAGTTAATTGAAAACATACTATATTACCAGTATTACCATTAATATTTAGATTCGCATAATCACCGATTATTTCGTGCTGATTTAAGTTTATATAACCCACAGCATGGGTGCTATCTAATTCTATCGTATCAGCTATAATATTACTTAAATCTAATGCTCCATCATAACTTAAATCACCGTGTATAGTCACATTATTATTAAACACAGAAGTGCTATCAACTTGTAATGTGCCAGTTAAAGTCATAGAATTACCAGTATAATTACCAGTAGTAGTTATAGCTATATTAGTGGTTAATTTAGAACCATCTATGCTATTCGGGTCTATAATAAACGGTGCAAGTGTCTGAAAAACTAATCTATTATTTATATCTTTACCAAGCACATCACCAGCATTACCGCTATTACCATTAATTCTTATAGTATCTTTATGAGAACTTAATTCTAAATTATCTATCGTAAATGTATTAGCTCCACTTAAAGTTCTAGTAAAGTTTCTATTTACACTCATTATATATAAATATAAAGATATTTTTTTAAAATTAAAATTATATATCTTAAAATAATTTTCTTCAATATATATATAAATATGAGCGATACTGAAAGCAATTCTACGATTAATGAAGATATTAATGAAGATATTGAAATAGCTGACGGAGAACCCACGAAATCTTTACAGAAACCAAAGAAGCCACGAACAGAAGCACAGATTAAAGCATTAGAAAAAGCACAATTAAAGCGTGCAGAAAATATTGAAAAAAGAAAACAAGAAAAAGAAATTAAGAAATTAGAAAAAGAACAAGAAAAACTGAATAAAAAGAAAGCTTCAATAATTAATGAAGATATAGATACTGAAGATTTAATAAAACAGAATGAAGATTTATTAAAAAAATTAGCTTTAAGCAAAGCTACTGACTTAAAAAATATTAATAAAAAACCAAAACAAAAGAAACCAGTAAAGCAGACTATAATTTATGAAAGTGAAAGTAGTGAAACTGAAGAAGAAGAAATTATTATAAAAAAGAAACCAAAACATAAAAAGAAAGCTACAAAGAAAAAAGTAGTATATGAAAGTGAAAGTAGTGAAGAAGAAGAAGAACCCGTAATTACTAAAAAATTACAAAAACTTAAATCTGTGAAACCACAATATGAAGAAGAACAATATTATGAGCCACCAGCACCAAGACAACGATTAAAATATAGTGACGTGTTTAGATTTCAGTAAGCGTATCAACACTCCGTTAAAATTATAAAAACATAACTAAAATTATTTATTTATATATATTATATAATAGTATAATGAACATTACTGAAACACCACCAGATAAAAAAATAGTATTATCAAAGTTTAATTTTTCATGTGACGATATAGACGATAGCATACCGAAACCATTACCACAAGCTCTTAATTTTTTTATGCTTATATGCGGTAAGCCCGCTAGTGGTAAGACTTCTTTAATACTTAATCTCATATGTAAGAATAATAAAGTATATAACAAAAAGTTTAATCGCATTTTCGTCTATTCACCGTCTTTAATAACAATGAAAGACGAACCATTCGGCGATTTACCCGAAGACCAACAATACACAGAATTAAGAGAAGATAATTTAGAATATGCATTATCTTTAATAAAAGATAGTGGTGAAAAAGTATTATTTATTTTAGACGACGTGGTAAATGATATGAAGCGTAATGGAGTATTAACATTACTTAATAAAATGTTAATGAATAGACGGCATTTAGCGGGTGCGGGTGGTTCATGTAGTTTTATAATCACCACCCAAGTATATAATAAGATACCGATAAGTATAAGAAAAACAGCTACGCAGATTATCTTATATCAAACAAAAAATAAAAGAGAAATTGAAACAATTTATGAAGAGCTGATATTAATACCGAGAGAAGATTTTTTCCAAATCTTAAAATACTGTTTTAATGAAAGATATAATTTTATCTATATAGACGTGAATAAACCACATGATAAAATGTTTCATAAGTGTTTTAATGAATTAAGTTTTACCAGTAGTAATCAATTAGAATATTAAACGGAGTATGCTTCGCTAACCAAGTGGTCTATCAAGTATAACTCGTGAAAAATCTTTAAACTTACTAGCTACTCTATTTTTTTCTTTCATTATATTTCTATCGTCCATACCCCGTCGTTCACTAACTTCGGGGTTTAGCTGACTTTCATATTTATATATATCTACTACGGGCTTACCAATACTACCACCACCAGTTCTTTCAAAAAAATCACTGTATCTTCGTGTATGATACGGGTTTAAAGAAGTAGAAGTATGAACATTCATAGCATCACCAAATCTACGCTGAACTGAAACCATTATTTATATATAATAATGATATATTAAAATTAAAGTTAAAAAAATTATATTTTAGTTAATTTCCGTTTTCTAATGATTTACAGTATGTCTCCCATACTCTAACACATTCATTAAGTGTTTCGCACCATTGATAACCACAACTTATACAGCACCCATACTCATCATACGGATTACGAACCATATTAAGTAAAGCTATAAAAATAAACTCTTTAATCATTATATATATTATATCTAGAAAAAAATAATTAATTAAACTCAACTATAAAATTACCAGTTTTTCTTATCATTTTATTAGTTTCTTTTTCTAATTTTTTATTAAACTTTTTTCTCTCATTCTTTACTGCTTTTTTAGTAATCGGTTCACCCCAGTGATATCTTGCAATAACTGGCAGTAATTCTTCGGGTAATTTCGGGTAATGTTTTCTATACCATTCTATACCGTCTAATTCATTCGTAATCTGTAGAAAACTTAACGGCACTCCGTCTTTATGTATTTCTTTTCCGTCACTTCTTAATTTATTTAATGTTTCAGCAGATACATGATAATCATAAGCGTCTAAACCAGTATATTCAGTTTTAGTTTCGTCAGCAGAACCACAAGTATAAGATAACATATTATTTCTATTATCTATTAATTGAATATTTCCGTTCGGTTTCTTATATTCTTCTACGAAATCAATATTACCGACTTTATTATATCTCGGGTCTTTACCAACTCCAACACGAACACCAGCACACGACTTAATAGTAAATGGATTTTTAATAAGTATCGGGTCGCTTTTTATTTCTTTACTCATTATATATTATATTAAGAAAATAATTTTAATTATTTTTTAACTTAAAAGAAAACTCTTTTAACTCTTTAATTTTTTCGTCAATTTCTTTAATTAATTCTTCATGAGTTTCACTACTTTCAATTAATTTAAGTTTAGTCATTTCTAAATCTTTAACAGATTGATTTATTGAAGCTTTACCGAGTAAAAATAATCCAATTACAGCAAGAGCAGAACCGCCAAAACCAATTACTATATTTTCCCACGCCATATTTATAAATATAATAAAGAAAATAATTTTAGATAAAAAACTTAAATATTAACTAAATCACAGATAAGCTCAACTAAACCACCACCCACTTTTTTCAGCTTCTAACTTTAATTTTTTCTGTTCTTCTAATTGATTGATATATGATTTCACACATTCTAAATCACTGCTTAATCTATCCACTTTTTTAGATAATGCGTTTAGAACATTACATATCTCTAAACTATGATTATTTAGTTTCTGTAATATTTCTCGGTTTTTTTTAAGTGTTTCTTGATTCGTTAAGTGTTTCTCGTATGAGTTCATATATAATTTACTAGATATTTTTATTTTACTTATAATTATAATTTTATTTTTCTAATATTTAATTTATTGAATATCCATTATAAAAATATATAGTAATATTATATAATTATGCCGAAGAAATCTAAAAAAGAAGATAAGAAGAGCGTAAAAAAGATACCAGCAAAAGCGGGTGCAAAAGCAAAAGTTAAAAGTGGTGGTAAAGTAGAAGTAATATTACCAGTAGATAGAAGCCGTGGGCCGTATAGACCACGAAAAACTGAAGAAGAAAAATTAAAAGAAAGATTAGAACAATTACGTGCAAGTGAAAGACGAGATTATGCCCAGCAAGTTCTAGCACCGAGACAAGTAGCGGGTGGTTATAGAAGCGGTGGTAGTATTTATAGAAGCGACCCGTCAGCACCAACTGGCGGGTGGACTGGATTAAGTAAAGATAAAAATACTGAACGACTAAAAGCAGTAGAAAAAAAATTAGATAAACTTTTAGAAAAACCAAAAGAAAAACCAAAAGAAGAACCAAAAGAAGAACCAAAACCAAAAAG
>Ga0208160_1000924_pt1 | contig 12954 bp, 23 predicted proteins | sample CB_VirMetaG_FD_184536 | JGI IMG/M metagenome (GOLD analysis project Ga0208160, IMG submission 184536) | Freshwater to marine saline gradient viral communities from Chesapeake Bay - CB_1504_1 Viral MetaG (SPAdes) (version 4) | ecosystem: Environmental > Aquatic > Marine > Coastal | place: USA... | reverse complement strand
ATGGCGTTCTTTGAAAAAAACCTTATGGAGCCTTACTTTAAAGGCGTTGCAGCTATTGATACTATGCGCCAACAAATTAAGCGCGAGTTTAAAGTTGTTACAACTGAATTTAAGGGGGAATATAAAATGCTTAGTGAGCCTATTGCGGGCACACCATTTACATATGACCATGCACTACGCGTTTATATGTGGGCATCTCAAGGTACTAATATTCCCGGGCTTAGTGCTGAAGACCAATCGTTATTAGAAGATGCAATCTTAGATAATCCGCAATTAGCGGATTTAGGTGAGGCATTGATGATTGTTGGGCGCAAAGAAACATGGCCTAAACCATCTGAATTTTGGGAAGGTGATTCTGTATTAGCGGATCTTAACAGCATGACTGAAAAGATTGGGCGTAAAGAGATTTTAGCTCAGTTTATTGAAAATGCAGATGCAATCTTTAGTGAGGAAAACCTTAATAAGATTGAAGCAATCAAGGGTCGTGCACATCGTGAAGCTATTGAGGATGCTTTGTATTCTATGAAGAGTGGTGTGAACCGTCCTTCTGGTGCAAACCGACAAATGAACAAATGGTTGAACTGGATTAACGGCTCTACTGGGGCTATCATGTTCTTCAACCGCCGTTCTGCATTGCTACAGATGTTATCATTTACCAACTTTATTAACTGGTCTGATAACAACCCAGCTAAAGCTGCAATGGCATTTGCCGATCAAGCTCAATACTGGAAAGACTGGGTATACTTATTTAATTCAGATAAACTAAAAGAACGTCGAGGTGGTTTGAAGCAGGACGTTAGTGATTCTGAAATTGCTCAGGTTGCTGGCCGATCTAAAAACAGTCCTCAAGCTATTCTTGCTTATCTATTAAAAATTGGTTTTACACCAACACAGATAGCGGATAGTATGGCCATTGCTACTGGTGGTGCAACTTACTACCGTAACCGTATAAATACTTACTTAAAACAAGGCAAGTCACTTAAAGAAGCTGAAGAGCAAGCTTTCTTAGATTTTAGTAAAGTGTCTGATGAAGCACAGCAGTCATCTGATCCAGCATTGGTATCACAACAGCAGAGAAGCGTTTTAGGACGCCTTGTGCTAGCTTTTGCGAATACTCCTATGCAATACACTCGTTTGATGAAAAAAGCCGGTCAGGACCTTATAAATGGCCGCGGCGATTGGAAGACAAACGTAAGTAAGATTGCTTATTACGGGTTTATACAAAACTTTATATTCTCGGCTTTACAAAGTGCATTGTTTGCTTTAATGTTTGACGACGAAGAAGAAGACACTGAGAAAGCAAAACAAATTAGAGAAAAGAAAATCGCGAGAACGTTTGATAGTATGCTCGATACTATTTTAAGAGGTAGTGGTATCTATGGTGCTGTAGCATCTACTATAAAAAATACTATTAAAACTTATATTGAGCAGGAAGAAAAGGGATATATGTCAGATCATGCTTATACTCTGCTTTCTGCATTAAACCTATCACCACCTATTGGTTCTAAGCTAAGAAAGTTATATGGTGCCATTCAAACAAAAAGATTTGAAGCGGACAATATGAAAGAAAGAGGTTGGGCTATTACCGCAGATGGTAGACTTAATTTAGGACCTAACTGGGCTATTACCGGTAGTGTTGTTTCCGGGGCTCTGAATGTTCCTTTAGACCGCGTTGTTGCTGAATTAACTTCTATTGCCGAAGCATTCGACGAACGCAATAAAACATGGCAGCGTATAGCATTAGCGCTAGGCTGGAAAACATGGGACGTTGGTGCACGCAACGAAGAAGCTGACTTAATTGAAGTTAAAGCAAAAGAAAAGCGTAAAGAAGAAGGTATTCAAAAAGCTAAAGAAACAAAAAAAGCTAAAAGAGGTACAAAAGAAGATAGAGCACAAAGAGCTGCAGAACGTAGAAAAAGAAATAAATAATGAAATTATCAAATAACTTATCTCTTGCTGAGGTAATTAAATCAGGCACGGCAAAGCGATTAGGTATCAGCAATGAGCCTACGATTGAGCATATGGAAAATTTGAAGGCATTGGCACTCAACATCTTCCAGCCTTTGCGTGATAATTTTAAAATACCCCTCGCTGTAACTTCAGGATACCGTAGCGAAGCTCTTAATAAAGCTATTGGTGGAAGTTCACGTTCTCAACATTGTAAAGGGGAAGCGCTTGATATTGATGCTCAAGTATTTGGTGGTATTACTAACAAGGACGTATTTAATTTTATCTGTGATCATTTAGAGTTTGATCAAATCATTTGGGAATTTGGAAACGAACAAGAGCCTGATTGGGTACATGTCTCTTATAAAAAGGACGGCCCTAATCGTGGTGAAAAACTAGTAGCTTATCGCAATAACGGTAAAGTTAAATACAAACACATGTAATGAACGAACACGACATCAAACTATTTTTGGTTAACACAGCAGCGATGACAATTAGTATGTCGCAGGTAGAAACAGCTTTAAAGCTAGCATTGTTATTGGTATCTATAGGTTATACCTTGCAGCGCTGGCATTTCTTACGTAAAAACAAAGGTAAATGAGTAAGATTCTAAACGAAGACACAAGCTTTACCGTAAGTATTAAAACATTGATAGGTATTGGTGTTGCAATGGCTACTGCTATTGCAATGTATTATACGTTAAAGCAAGAAATTGAAATTGCAAAACAATTACCTGAACCAGCTATTTCACGCACAGAATACGATCTTAAAGACCAAATGGTACGTGATGCTATTATGCAGACCCAGAAAGATGTGCAGGCAATTGGCAAAGATGTAAAAGTTATTGATCAGCGTTTATACGAAATTCAAACAGGTAAAAAGAAATGAAAAAGTTATATGTAATAATTGCTTTTTTGTTTGTTGTAAACCTAAAAGCACAGATAAAGCTGGTTCATATCAATGCTGAGTTTAATGCTCAGAATGATTGGCCTTATATTACTGATATTGAAGGTGCTAAATTGTTGGGCGGTTATATTGATAAAACACCTGGATTACAAAAAGCGTACGATATTAAGTACGTGCCAACATTAATTATATTTAATGGCAGCGAAGAAGTAATGCGCTGGGAAGCGGGTTTAGACATGAAACTGCACATTAAAGAAGAAGAAGTTCAAGAATTTATAAATAAATTATAACATGTACAAGCAAAATCCAAAGTCACCATTGATGAAAGCATTGGTTGGCAAACAAAAAAACTTACCTCAACATTTGCAAGAAAAGATTTTAGCTTCCCCGGCTAAGCAAACAACATCGGGTGAGTTTGCTTATGAAAAGCACCGTAAAGATATGGAAATGGGTAAGGCTACATATCCAAGTGATAAAGTTAGAGCAGCATTAACATCAATGACTTCCGATAATGTCACGTACAAAGATGCTAAAAAAGAATTACGCAAAAAGCGTAAGGCTGAATACAACGCTAAAAATAAAAAGTAATGGCAGGATGTGGACCACAAAAACTTGGCAGCCCGTTAAAGCTTAAAAAAGCGTGTTGGACTGGTTATGAAGCAATAGGTATGAAAAATAAAGGTGGTAAAAAAGTACCTAATTGCGTACCTAAAAAGAAAAAATAATGGCAAGACTACAAACATATCCGGTAGATAGTGTTATTCATGATGAGGACATCGTAATTGGTAGCGAAGGACTTAATCAAGAATACTCTACTAAAAATTATACAATGTCAGCCGTTGCTGATTTTGCTAAAAGTAAACTCAACCTAGCACTAGTACTTGTGCTGCAAGGTAAAAGCAATGTTGATCAAACACCTGCAGAATTAGGTGAAGTATTGCAAGTTACTTTTGGTGCTGCGCAAGGTACTGTTTCTGATCCCGTTCAACTATTAGCTGACGGCACAATAGTATTTAACGAATCAGGATTGTATTTATTTAATGGATATGGTAATTTTGAAAGAGTAGGATCTTCAGGTGGCGTTTCAGTTACAGCGTTTAGAGCGTTATTAAACGGTGTTGCTATTATGCCGCCAAAAGCTGTAGAGCTGGATACACCTGGTGTTATGATACCTTATGAATTAACTGTACCTATTAACGCAACAGCAGGTGATGAACTTGTATGGGAAATTATGCGCGACAGCAGTGGCGTTAATCAAGGTGGATTATATACACATGCTTTACTAGATGGTTGGGGAACTGTACCATCAACAGACGTAGCTATTTGGAAAATAGGTATATAACATAAACGTTATATAAAATAAAAGGGGATCCGTAATTGGGTCCCCTTTCTTTTTATTCGATATTCAACAGCCTATCGCCTTTCTCTTTATCTATTGCTCTAATTTCGTAAAGCAACAGCTGTTCTTTAGCATAAGCATCTCGACGCTCTTCATCTGTTGAGTCCATGCCTAAATTAGTGAATAATCTAGCGCACTCTTTCAATTTTTCATCTATGAGCTTTTTCTTACAAGGCTCACACAGCTTAGTATGTTTTGCGCACATTACGATCCGCAGCCTTCACATTCCGGATTATCGATGCTGCACGCATTCGCATTCTTTGCATCATTGGCCAGCTCATCCACAAAATCAGCAAAGCTATCTTGCATATCAAAATCATTCTGTTCTTTCGTAATATTCATAATCTGGTTATTTAAAAATTTGTAAAGCTATATCAAAAAACGGTAAATACAACACATGTGAAATTATATCCTCATTGCGGTAACTACGCATACCTATCAGTACTCCAGGATAAAATCCTATAGAGACGGCCCATTGTCCGCTCAAATCATTCTCTTCGCTCATATTTCTCTATTTGTTGTATTAGTTCTTTATAAATTACTTTGCCTCGCATTCTCCAAGACCAGTCGACCCATTTACTTATTTGTCGCTCTGCGTACTTTTTCCTGGATATAGCTTTTGCTTCTCGAGGATTAATCTCACTACTTCGTCGCATTGCTTTTGATTTTGTGGTTTATATAACGTAAACGGCTCTAGCTTATTTTCAGCTATGTACTTCTTAAACATCTTCCATCTAATTGGGAAGGAATCATTTGCGCGGCCTTTACACTCTATAATAAAGTGTTTGCCTACAAAATCTGGCGTGTATTTGATGTTAAGGATTTTTTTATTTCCTCTATTAATAAATTCGCCTTTACCGTTCCCCTGGCATTCGTAACATTCAAATGGAAAGTCAAAGGAAGATTGGAGTTCAAATGTTTCTCCTTCATATATTGCTGGGATTTTAGCCTTTTTTAAGGCGAGATACATATATTTTTCTAAGCCAGAGGCAAAGTTGATGCCGTCAATTGACACCTTCTTCGCAGTTACCGGTCCTTTCTTTCTACTAAATTTCTTTCTCATGTTACTTCTCGGAGCTCTGTGCTTCATACTTCTCCTTAGCTTTTTGCAAATACAGGACAGCATCCATAAGCTCTTCTTGTAAATGATTTAACCAGGCAAGCATATCACTTGGATCGTCCTCAAGTGTAACACCATATTTTTCATAGCCAACATTTGATCGGCCTACAAACTTTTGACATACGCGACGAACTACAGGGTCACGAAATTGCATTGGTACGATAGTATCGTGTGATTTTATTGGTTTCATAGTGATTGGGTTTTTCTTTTAATGTATTGTCCAAAAGAACTGTCAGGGTGTATATCTTGGTTTTCTTTAACAAACGTACCGTTAATCATCCTTCCTTGACGAGCAGAAATCTGATTCCATGCTGCATCAATACATTCTTCAATGTTGTAACCACCAAGGTGGGCAAGATTAGTTAGTACTACAACGCAGTCACCAATAGCATCGATAAATTCAATGTCGTCTTCTTTAAGAATAGCTTTAGCTAGTTCTCCTGCTTCTTCTTGAAGCTTAATGTATTGTGTTTTAGTATCGCCTTTGTCATAGATGCCACGAGTACTTGCCCACTCACGAATCAAATCAAACTTTTGGTAAGACTCTATCATTGGTATCTCAAGCTGTGTGGCTCCATTAAGCTCATCTAAGAAGTTTTTAAAGGCTTTATTATAGATATATACTCTTGTCTCACGAAAGCTCGACACAAAAGAGTTTTTTATAATCCAAGGAATAGTGTCTTCATTAATTTCAAACTTCCATCCTTGCGGTGTTTCCCATTGTAAACCAATATTCTCTCTTAAGAATATAGGAAGCTTAGGCTTTGATATTGGGAATGTAGTGGTTTGTTCTGTAGGATTTAATATCATTTCATTTTGGTTTTTAAGATTCTTGTAAAGTTGTTGGTCTACCGGATACCCGTAAGACTTTTGAAGTTCTATTTCTAGTCTTGATACCTCATCAATATCATCGCTTTCATACAGAACTTCATATTCGCCTTCAGCATAACCTTGCTGCTGAGTAACTCTTCTATTAAGATTACACGTAACACCTATTTTTTGACCAGGAATGTGATAAATATAATACGTCATTTTGTCTTAACTTCCAACCGACAATGGTGCTTTGATTGCCGGTAGTGGTTCATAATTTTCTAAATGTATTTGCCACGCTGAAGGAACTGTTACCTCTCTATAAGCGTTTAATACTAAACCTGGTCCATCAATAACGAGGAAAGGATAAACCTTACCGCTAATATCACGGCTTAATAATTCTTTTGTTTGGTCAATATGATTAGCATATAAATGGCAGTCTCCTAATTGTGCAATAAGTTTGTTTGGTTTATAACCAGAACCTTTAGCAAGCAAATGCAATAACAATCCATACATTGCAATGTCGTAGGGTAAACCTAAAAACACATCAGCAGAGCGTTGCTGCCACATCAAATCCATCTTACCGTCATTAATATATACTTGGAAGCCATAATGACACGGAGGCAAAGCCATCTCATGCAACTTACTTGGATTCCATGCGCTGACCATAAGGCGTCTAGATTCAGGATGTGTACCTATATTATCAATTAATATACGAAGCTGATCTAAGCCGTTAAAATCGCGCCATTGCTTGCCATATACAGGTCCTAGAGTTCCGTCAGTACGACCTGAGCGTTTGTAGTCAGCATCCCAATACTTAATGCCGTGATCGTGCAGAAATGCAATGTCTGTTCTACCATTCAATATCCAAAGCAGTTCGCCTAAAGCAGATTTAAATGAAACCTTTTTAGATAATAAAAGCGGGAAACCCGCTGACATATCATGCTCTAGCGTTCTTCCGAATACCGAATATGTACCAGTACCTGTTCGGTCTGGTTTGAATGGAGCATCTAACAGCTCCTTAAGTAGGTCACGATAACCTGTCTCTATATTTTTCATAATAGTGTAAATAATATTTGTAAATCTGTGACCATACTTCTTGGGCTTTAAAGGTTTGTGGTGATCGGTTTACTTTACCCTGTATTTTTATATCAATATAAAAATTATTTGGATTGGTTTTACCTTTGTCTGCGGCAAGTGGCCCTATAGTTATTCCATGGTTTATGCACCATTTCATAGCCTCAAATTCTTCTTCACTTCTGTAGAAGTCTCCCCAATTTGTGGCCTTAGCCTTTTTCTTTTTCCATTCTGCCATTATTCCCAGGGTAATGCGTCGCCGAGTATAGCACTTGGATTATCAATAGGCTTGTAACCACCACTGTCTGGTTGCCATTTAAAGTGTGCTTCAGCACCATTTTCGCCTAGGTTTTGGAACTTAACCTTAAGCACTTTGACTTTAACAGTTTGTAATTCATAATCTCTGTGCACAAGTAAACCATGATATGAAGCGTCATACCATTCTCCACCGCCCTTAATGTTGTACATAGTTGGCTCTTCAATCTTGCCATCTTGTGTTTTGTACATTTTAGTGGGGTGTGCAACAATAATAGTTAATACATCGTACTTCTTGCAGAAGATATCAATTTGTTCCAGGTAATCAAGTGTATATGCATTCACATCGCTTACCGGACCATTAGACCTTACTTTATTGTATGGGTCTATTACAAGGCACTTAATACCTTTACGCTTTACAAGCTCTGCACCTTTCTTTAATACCGCTTCGAGAGAATACTTTTCCATGTCAATATGGAAAAAGCTATCATTAATATGATCTGCTATTTGATTCCATCTTTCGGTATTGATATCCGCTTCGGTTGGCATGCCGCCCCATATCTTACGCATTAACTTATGCGCATGTAAGAACGTAGGTTGGTTTTCCGGTGATGCATATGCTACCTTCCATCCATAATTGCGATTGTAACCAACCGCCATCATATCTACAAAGTCAGACTTTCCTGAGCTTGGAATACCGGTGACAGTAATAAATTGACCAGTATAAGTACTAAAGATGTCATCAAAATTAGCCAGCCCAACTTGATAACCGGGCTTGAATCCGTTCCGAACAAAATCGGTGATCTCTCCTTCAATATCTCGAAACGTTGTAACATGTTCGAGCGGTACAGGTGTAGCCGCCGTGATACGTGATATAAGCTTCTCTTCACCATATTTAATTAAATATTCATTAGCGTCTTTACAATCATCAAATGAAGCAAGGTAACATACCTCCGATCCTAATCGTCTAATTAATTCAGACTGCAAAGCGGTGCCAGCTTCATCTGTATCTACAGCTAAGATAATTTTGTCTTTATCCTCAAAGTAATCAATACAAGAGTCTAAGTAATCTAAGTTGTTTGTTTTAAGCGTTGCACCGTTAGGTACTGATATTACATTAGTAATACCAACTTGGTGCAGAGATAGGGCATCCATCTCGCCCTCTACAATAACACAGTATTCATAACCAATGATACTGTCTATGTTGTAGAAGATTTTCTCAGCCCCTTTAAATAGTTTAAAGTTCTTTCTTCCATCGCGGTATTTGACATTAATCAATTCCCCGCCCATGAAATAATTGAACTTTATTACGTTTTCTTCTTTGCCGGTTTGCGGCATAAATTCACGTCCTTCAGTAACTTTAAGTTCTTTAAGTGTTTGTTTGTTAATCCCGCGTGAGGCAAACCATTGTTCAACTTTAGTTCCAGGTTCTTCTAACACAAAGGGTTCAGGCTTAACATACGTTTTTGTAGCCTTCCCCCTGCGTTGATAAGTGTGTAACTGAAATGTGCTATCACAATTGTGGCACGTGCCCAGTCCTCTCACCCAATCATAAGAAGCGCATTGCTGCTTTTGATTTTCTTTTTTTCGGGTGTGAGAACATAACGGGCATGTACCTTGTTGTTTACCTTCTGCAAGATCATACTGATTGAACTTGTCAATTTGAAATCCGTTAATTTCTGTGGTCTCTACTTGCATAGGAAATGTTATAGTGCGTTACTCCTTAAAATGGTAGGTCATCCATTGGTGCTGGAGCAGCTTGTGGTGATGGTGCACCACTGTGTGAGTTGTCACGTGGAGCGGCACTTACGTTTTCGCCATTTGTCCACACGACAGTTACATTACCAAGATAAGTCTTTTGAGCTTTGCTTTCACGCTCGTCTTTAGACTGCTCTACGATAACAGGTCCTTGGTTACCAAATTGGTCTACTTCATCATTCAATGTAATTACGATAGGAAGGTATTTACCTTTCTTGCCGTTGATGATTTTGTCTTTAGGGATTGCATTAAGGTTAATGCTGGTTTTAATAATTGAAGCCATAATTATAGGGTTTCGTTAATGAAAAAATTTTCAGGTTTAAAATCAGGGTCTTCATAAAATAACTTATAAGCTTCGGTTGCTTTCATTACTTTATCATACCCGCGTTGTATAAAATCAGTTGAGCAGTCAAATATACCAATTTGATGTGTATTCTTGTCTACTGCAATAAAAATCATGTCATAGCCAAATATATGTTGATATATGTAAGCTTGACTATCATAGTTGTACTTTCTTGCCGACCATTTAAAATCATCTAGATTTCCAGTAGTCTTAAGATCAACAATAAGTTTGTCATCGTGATTAATGATATCGGCTTTACCTTTCCACTTAAGACCTTCAATCTCAGTGATTCCAGGTTTTTCATATTCATAATTAGCCGGTCTAATCAGTTGCTCACAAACTTCATTGCTTAATACTTTATCAATAAGTACTTCTATCTTATCAACTTCGTGTTGTAACAAGCAAAGTTCACCGCCAGAGATTTCTTTATAAGCTTTGGTATTTCTGGTTGTAGCTTCTATTACTTTATACTTTACGAGTTTATCAGGTTCAAGGATGGCGGTATGAAAATAACCGCCAACCAAGAACGCTGGTATCACCTCTCTCGCGCCGCCCAGCGCTAGAGGATTCTTTAAAAGCGTAGATATATCACTATTACTTAAGTACTTTTTACCGAACTCGCCGTAATAGTCTTCGTCATTACGTAATCTCTCTATTATTTCATCTTTTGTCATACTAATAGTTTCTCTACCGCAGGAGATACATCGTACTTAAGCTTAATCTTAGCTATAGTACCGCCTGCTTTAATGTACTCCTTAGCTTTATTAAACTCTTCAGAGTCTTTAACAAGCTTCGGTTTTGCCGTTGAGGTATCACCGTGGGTATTTGAGGCATCGGAATCTTGGGTGTCATCAATTAAGAATAGATTACCAAGAGCATACTTCTTACCATAAGATGATGCTGAACCAAATTTTTGAGGCATTTGCATACCTTTTTGGTCGAGATCAATACCAACAATAGCTGTTGCTTCAATTGAGTTTTCACCATCTGAGATAATAGCTTTGCTTTCAATAATAGGAAAACTATTTTCATTAAATGAATCAATGAGCTTCTCACTAATTGTTACTGTTACTCCTAACTCTAATAGAAAGGGTTTTGTAGCTTCAAGGATGTCTTCAGCACTACGGAAGTAGTACTTGCCAAAAGAATTGTAGCGCGACTTTTTGGATTTAAACTTGGTTTGAATAGTCGCAAGTTTCTGATTTAACGTCATAGGGTGTGTGGTTTTTATATATTAATTATTACACGTTTTCTCTTTAAGTTAAAGAATATCAAGCACTTGGGAAGGATCGGTATTCGCTATTAGTGCATCAATAGCGTCCTTCTTTATTTGAGATATTCTCACATTTGCTGTGGCAACATTAATGTTGAGGTGTTTCGCAATGTCGCTTGCTGACCATTTATGGTCCTGGTCAAGACCGTAAGACAAACGTAGTACATCGTACTGTTGATTTGTCAAATGCTTACGCATCAAATTTAGTAAATAAGAATTAATTAATTCTATATTATATGGTTCTGAGGTGTCTTCAACTTGGGTGAATGGGTTTTCTTCATTGTTATAGTGTGCATCAATACTCGCAAACACACTATTAAAGAACATTGCAACCATGTTTTCATCATCAGGGTTTCTTCTAATTTCATTTAGCTTATGCTCGGGAATGCGAACATCAGCTCTATTCATATCTATTCCTCTCCGTATCGCGCCTTTTATTCTTTTGGATAGGAATGACTTAATTGTTTTTTCAGGATCATCAGACTCCATTATTTTAGTCCAATCAATTTTGTGGACTGCAGCTACTAATCCGTAGTTGCCCTCTTGTATTAAGTCGTTAATACTCATAACTCCTGAGGCTTGATCTGATGTACTGAATTTTCTTGCAAGGTTTTCTACTAAAGGTAAAAACTGAATGATAAGTTGGTCTCCCGACATTTGTCCCCAGTTAAGTCCTTCATTGCGAGCAATCGATTGTTCTACATCATTCTTGTAACGTATGTAATTTTGAATGTTGTACTTTTTCACGGCGTTGTTGTATTTTGTCTTCGCGTAACTGTGCTATACGCATTTCAAAATCAATGTCCCGCGTTTGCAACCTGTTCCAACGAATAGCTTCTTTTATATTTTTTGTTGTTGTCTTAATAGCAATTCCTGTGCCAATACCGACTAATATATAAATAAATTCCATTAAAGTTCTTTATTAAGTAAGTTTTTTTCTCTTTTCAATTCGTCAGACATGTGTCTATATACTGTTCTAGTTGAGCACCCTAAGCCGTCTGCGATCTTAGATACCGTTATTTTTTCATTGTCATCGTGAAGCATTAGCATGGTATCATAAATCTCGGTTTCAGTGATTGAGTTACGTCCAACCATCATACCAACTATTTTCATTTTCTCTTTAAAGGTCAAACCGCTGAAGTCTTTAAAGACAAGCTTGCGTGCTTTATTCTTTGGTGCGTCTTCTAAATCATAGGTACATACATCGTAAAATACTTTGTTAAACAATTCTTCACTTATGTTAAAGGTCACAAATCCATTCTCTTTTTGTGACATGTACCAGGCTATTTCTTTAAACTCATCTTGAGTAAGATCCAGGTTCAAATACCATAATACTAATAAATGCCATAGTAGTGATCGGTATGTTGTAATCTTAGCTTTGCTTTGAAACAATGCATAGTACTCATGTGTACCGTTCTCGTAGTAATCACCCCATTCATACGATGCTGTTGGTTTGTCTGAGACGGGTGTTCTACGGTATATTATGCGTTTATCGTTAAGGTATTTCATGTCTCTATCATAATGCGACATTAGGGTGTTACTATTATATTATACTAGCTATTGTCACACTTTTATCCTGAGCATCATGCTTCGCCCTCAGGCAGTGCAACATTTTTTGAGCAAGCTCTTTTCTTATACATGTACATTATCGGTTTCTGATCGTGTTTTTTTTGTAAACACTCTAATCACGCTCAATACCGTAATCATCTAAATCGCGATTGCACAAATCTATTATATCTTTCATTCCTCGTATTTTTTATATTCTTGTTTAACTGCTTTGTAAGCTTTGTACTCTCGTCTAACTATGTACCAAGATATAACAGTGACTATTATAAATACTATCATCTCTCTTTTGTTTTAAAGGTTATAATACTTTGTATTAGTCATCTCATCCCTCTCTTCTTTACTCAAAAAGAATAGGTTAAGAAGTGATAACCCCGTAATAAAAGCCATAAAGGAAACAAACTTCTCTGCTCTCTCCATATTTTTAGGGTCTTCTTTTTTACACTGCTCGTATTTCTGTTCTAATTTCTCTTGTATTTTCATTTCTCTTTTGTGTTTAAGAA
>Ga0208160_1000919_pt1 | contig 12975 bp, 20 predicted proteins | sample CB_VirMetaG_FD_184536 | JGI IMG/M metagenome (GOLD analysis project Ga0208160, IMG submission 184536) | Freshwater to marine saline gradient viral communities from Chesapeake Bay - CB_1504_1 Viral MetaG (SPAdes) (version 4) | ecosystem: Environmental > Aquatic > Marine > Coastal | place: USA... | reverse complement strand
TATTTTCCCCCGTGCTATCCGGTGCTCGGTTCCCGCTTGGTAAAACGTTGTATAATTTCCCCGCCTCGTAGGTGCTCGGCACCATTAAAAGGCTTGCTTTGTCTATTAGTGCCATATTAAGAAAGTGCGTTTATAGCCGCCGTGATGGCCGCCTTGTTTTCAATTGTTGCATCTTTATCCGCCGCAAGTTGCTCCATATTCGCAAGGCTCGCCGCTGGGCTTGTGATGTCATCTAAACTATACCACGCTTGTAGGCCGCTCGTCTCGCTCGGTGTTAGCCCGTCGTACGATTTCCACATCACGGAATTAATTTCATCGCTTGACAACGCGCGGTTCCAAATCGCGACGTTGGCGAGGTTGCCGTCCATAAATATAGAAGGACTGCCGTAAGATTGCGAGCCTATTTTTGCATCAGTTGTGGTGCTTATTGTTTGGCTTGTTGCTCCACTAAAATCTAAACTTCCGTCAATGTATAGTTTTTGTGTTGTGCCGTCGTATGTTGCGGTAACGAAAACCCATTGATTAGCAAAAGTTTCGGTAGTTACTAAATCAACTGAATTCAAAGAATAATAAAAAGTTTCCGTATCTGAAAAACCTAAAACGATTCCGTCGTTGTTAGCATCACGATTGTCAAAAACATATTTGTAGTTGGCGTCGTCATTAACATAACACCACGCCGCGATGGTGTGGTTCGTATAATTAAACGGGGTGTTTAATTGGATGTAGTCGCTTGAGCCGTCAAACTCGGCCGAGCCGGTTGAAGGAAAGGTTTGGGTGTCGGCATCGAACTCACTCCATAACACAAGGCCGTTCTTGTTAACAGCGATGTATTGCAGTATCCCTGATCCGTCCCAAATATAAACTATTGCGTAGGAGTATTTCGCTACGAGTGCTGTAGCAAACGCCTTTGCATCTGAAAGTGATAGAAACTCAAAACTTGCCTCACCAGATTCTGTAGTGCCGCTATAGTTAAAAGTTTTATTCGAAACAATTACTTTATATGGCAGCATATTTATTTAATATTCTAAGATTGATACTCCGTCCCAAATATACACGTATGCGCTGGTGTAGTCAGTGGTAATGGCAGTCGCGAACGCTTTTGCATCGTCAAGCGAAAGAAATTCCATACCAGTCATACCAGCACCATCTGCTGTGTTTAAATCAACGTTTGACACAATTACTTTGTAAGGTAGCGTTGCGCTCATGTGTTTAAGTTTTTATATTACAAATCTAAGGAATACCACGTAGTGTTCCGTGAGTGAACTACTTGCGGTACTTCTTTACCTTCTTCTTAATCTTGTCTGGTTGGGCTACGAACTGTTTGCCCTTCTTGTTACCCTCCGCTTTGGCTCTGTTGGTTGCGGCTTTCTCTGCTGGGGACAATGCCTTCCATGCAGCGTCTGGTAGATAGCGTTTCTTCCCTTCCGACTTTGTTCCGTCAGAGGTTCTCCACTTTTGTTTGGTCCACTTCTTTAGGGACTCTTGTGACTTCTTGAGTGCCATTACTTATAACCCCCTCCTTTAGCCTTGTATTGTTTCGCAAGCATCTGCGCTTTACGTGCAGACCACTGTCCTGCATCACCGCCCTTACTGCCTGCCTTGATTCTATTGAACAACGCCTTGCGCATAGAAGGCTTTGTGTAGTTCCCTGCTTCGTTTACTTTGGACTTACCACCTTTTCTATACTTCTTGACCATCACCACTTTACTTTATTAGCCCAATACGCAGCAGACATCTTTCCTTTCTTGATGTTCTTAGCGTGACGAGCCTTGAATGATGCACGCTTTTTCTTCATGCGGTCCGACTCACCTGCCTTTGGCTTACCCGCAGTTGATGCCCCTTGCTCACCGAAGCGAATTAGTTTTACCTTATCGCCTTCTTTGGCCGCAACGACGTGTGACTTCTTGGAGTGATCTGGGGTGCGCTTAGGTTTGTTGAATCCCTTGAGACCGTGGCGCTTTAGAAAGTTTGCATATTTACTTTTTGCCATAGAGCAAATATAAATCTTTTAGACTACTCTAAAGTGACTGTCTTGCTCTCCTGATCAGGCTACTCTGCCTTCTCGTATTCACCTGTTTCTATGTCCAAGGTAAATCGTAATGACATTCGGTGTCTTATATATTATTGTAACAGCAATGTTTGCTTTATTAACAAGACCAACAGAGACGTTGTCTTTCTTAGTGATGTTCACTACATTACCCGCAGTGGGTTGTAGTGTTAAGCCGATAGAAGCCTTAGGCTGTCGTGTTAAGCCAATAGAAGCCTTAGGTTGGATTGTAATACGATTAGCCAGTACATTCCTAATGACTATTTCAAATGGTTCTTCCATTGGCGCATTGTAGTTCTACTGAACGATGTCCTGTACAACCTCAAATTTGCCGTATAGCCAAGTCTCGATAGTACTGTCAGCAATCAGTGTCGTTTGTAATCCATATACATAAGTCCCTGCGTCTACATTCATATCGGCTGCTGCAATTACAATAAGCAATACACCCGCAGCAGACCCTGTGATAGTAACATCTGTGCTTGGTATTACTATGGGTCCGTTGTCGTATTCACGTACCTCCATCTTGTAGGTGTACAGTGTAAGGTCTAAAGCATTGCCATTGGCGTCCTTGATGTTTACTTCAAGTTTAAACGTATCACCTCTACGGCAACAGATGTTTACATTCGATGCATTGTTAAGGTTAACGCTTGTCGCAGTACCACATGAGCAAGGGCTTGATGAACAAGTTGAACATGCCATTTTTTATAGGGTTAAATTAGTTACTATGTCCTGATCCAAAGGTGGACGCTCGCCTTGGCGCTGTGCAATAAGTTTGCTCTGTGCCAGTGCTTGTTTATCTATTCGCTGGTCCTTACGGTTCTCTGATTCGCTCTCGAGTTGCTGTTGTGTTCCGCTTTCAATCTGTTGCTCCACCACACCGAACTGTCCTTTGAGTTCCTCAATCTGAATCTTGTACTGGTACTCGAGTTGAATAAGTTGAGCCTTCGCCTGTGTCTCCAACTGGATACGCTGGGCCTCTATCTGTGCGTCCATTTGTTTCTTCTGCATCTCCATCTGTGCAGCCACCTGCGTTTGCTGGGCATTCACCTGTGCTGTCATCTGAGATTGTTGAGCGGCCATCTCTTGCTGTTGCTTGATTCGTTTCTTTCTGCGAACCACCAAGAGTCTTTCTGCTTGCTCGATGTCTTTGATCTGGCGAATGGCAATCGCATCTTCAAGGTCAATTTCTTTTTGTCCAAGAGCAATCTGTATGTTTTGTTCTAAGTACTGCTTATCCATCTCGTTCATCTCTGTGACGACGACAACACCGAAGTTGTACATCGAGAGATTATCGAAAGAGTTTAGAACCGCCATGTTGGTTTCCCCAACCGCGTTTGTATATACTTTATACAGGATACTATCTGGAGGGATAACCTGTAGACAACGAACAATATCATCACATACTTTTTGATACAATACCATAGCGGCATTAGTGATATCGAATATAGCATTGTTACCTGCCTGCACTGCCATTTGGTTTACACCCACCAAGGCTTCTCCCTTAGGTGTTGTACCGTCCATGACCTCATTGATACCTGTAGCATCGCGTATCATACGCAGGTAGTGGTTGTATAGTGCAATCAGTTCCTGTATGTTTCGTATGCTATTGCCTATCTCTCTTACTGGTGGGTTTTGGAAACCACCCTCTGGGTTCTTACTGCGGTAGTAGAAGACACCCGTTTGTTCGTAGATGTCTTGAATCTCCAACGGCTGTAGGTCACCACCACGCCCCAGTTGTACGTTCTCCAATCCTTCGATGTCTATAATCAAACCGTCGGGCTTGGCTTTAGCAATGGACTGCTGTATTTTAAGGTGTGTAATCTGGAGCATATCAGCAAACCCAATCACTGAGGATACCATTGACTTAGGTATCATCCCACGGATGTTTGTTGCTACGATGCTGTATGAAAGGCGCGCACGAGAGATGTCGTGAACGTTCTTTGGAATGTTTTTCTTCGGCCCGTAGTTGAAGATGTGCTCAGTACCTGTGATGTATGTACCACCATATACAGTAGCGTTCTTCATGTACACTGCCTCTCTGTTGTACACAGACTGCTGAGGTGCGTTGTACTCATTGCCCTTGTAGTAGAAACCAATGTTTCCGTATGCTGACTCTTTTCTTTCGTAGATGATATCATCCACCGACATGAACTCAAAGTCAAGAACCTCAATCTTATACTCGTCGTATCCCTGGCGGTAGCGTGTCCCTGGTCTGTCATATCCTGATCCTGTGGTAGAGAACTGCGTAGGGTTGTTGCCGTACTTGTTCATCACGGTCTTTGCAATCTCCTCATACTGCTGCTCAGTAAACTGATTGCCAGCAATACGCTTGAGGTCCATGATGGTGATGTACTTAAAGTGCCCTGCGTAGGTGAGGTCAGAGAATGTAGGGTCGTCTGTATAGTTGTGTATAAAACGCTTGGGGTCTACGTACTCTTCTTTGATTCCGTAGTTGGGGTCGTTACTTCTTTTAGCGACACCCAATCCAAGTACTGTTAAGTCTTCAACACAACGACGGTAGATAGATTGATTAAAGTCGTTCCACTTCAATGTCATCTCAGTAGCAATCTGAGCGGATATCTCTGCGTCGGTTTTTATATTGGTATCTAAGAATATCTCTGTTTCTTCTGGTGTCTCTGGAAGTTGCTCTGGGTCTTGCTTTACGCGTAGACCTAACGACTTTGCTTCCTGTATCATATCGCGATTCTCGATACGCAATACAGTAGCGTTTTTCTTCTTGTCCTTCTCTGTTTTAGAGAGGGGGTCGATGGCTTCAATCTGAGGGTAGGGTTCTCTTGAGAGAATTTTATTCACTACAATCTTAACGAACTTAGGAACAATGGGTACTGGGGTATAGTCCAGTGTTAATAGAGTACCGTCTCCGTTGTTGTTATCGAGTGAGTTTAATATCTGCCGATAGATTGATGTGTCCTGTGTTCCTTGTGCGTAATCTCTACAGCGTTCCATTTCGCTGTTGCGTCTTCCGTACAATGAATTTTGATAGTCACTACCAATCCACTGAGCAAACATAGCCTTTGCATATTGCAGGCCATATCCCTTGGACATCTTCTCCTCAGTACCACATAGCGGATCTGGGAAAGACGACTGTCCGTTTTTATATTCGTTGTTCATACTCAAGATTGCTACTATTGCAAATATACTTCTTATTATCTTCGTATAATTATCTGACCTTTTCGGAAGAAAGTCTTGCCTTTAAAATCAGATTTCTTCTTCTCTTGCTTAGGCCCTTGCGCTGCAAGTAATGCTAATCCACTTGATATAGAAAGGTCATATTTGGTACGGTCATCTATCTTAAAGTTTACCCAGTCTTCGAGGGTCCTTTCGAAATACATCTTACCAAACTCCAGTGTTTCTTCATTCAGCCCTACGTGTGCGTGTATGTAAGACTCTATCGCTTGGGCGTGTGCTTGTATTACATCCTGGGAGTTTGATGGTATTCCTTTTGTCTTGGTCTTGCTGCCGTAATTTGATGTGAGGTGTGCAGGTCTATTCAATAGGAAGTGGTCGTAACCCCTTGATTCAAAGTACCTTGCTATACCGTACTTGTTGTTCTCGATTAACACTGGGTATCCGTAGAACTTAGCGGCCATCAATATGTCCTCATAGAATATCTTAGCCAGCGGTGGGCGTGAGGCGTACTCTGCTACAAACATATTAGAGGGATGCCCCATATTGAATTTGTTGTAGAAGTGACACGCACCCTTTGAGCCGCGCCCGTCTACTGTGGCATCGATATCATAACTATCCACCCCTGCACATCCGAGCCAGTCGTTCTCGGGTTTCTTTTTATTCCGCAGTTCTACTGGCGGCATCCAGGCTATCCTCCACCGTCCGTTAGGATCAGGGCTGAAGATAACTTCGGTATCCTGCTGTCCTCCTTTCCAGTTGAAGTTTCCGACAACTACAGGCGAGGGATAGAGGTCTTCATTGTATTCTATCTGTTCGTATATCTTTTGAACATTGAATAGCGATGCTTTCGCACTGTCGCGAAATGCTTCGGCCTCGGTAAAGGGGAACTGACGTATAACCTCATTAAGTTCATACGAATCTCCAGAGAGTCCTTTCCTTTCGTTCTTTAAGTAGGTCTTTGATCCTAAGTATATATACTCATTTTCAAGACCGCGCACTGGTTTCTCAGGATCAGTAACAACAGGATTACCGTGTATATCAAAGAAACCTTCGAGTGCATCGTAGGCGGGGATGAATACTCTATAGAGACCGCTCTTTGTTCTGCCGTTTTCGTTTCTATCGTTGACATTACTGGAATAGTATATCTCTCTGTACTGCCTACCCCCTCTTTCTAAGGGGTTTACAGTGGAACCCACCATTGCTTTACCTACAATCTTTCTACCTACAAGCAAACAAGTACGCTGTATGCGCCAGGCTTCGCGGATGTCATTACCTTTCTCCCACTTACCAGCCTCATCCAGGTAGAGCATATGTAGTTTCTCTCCATCGTATGCGTTGGTTGTGGTGTTCTTCCAGTTAATAATTGTGTTAAGTGCCTCACCTCTTGATGAAGTCTTGTTGTTTTTTGTAATTCTCTTTGAGGGCTCACGAAAAGCGAGTTCCATCCTGGGGTTGGTAGTACCATCTTGAATAGGTTTAAAGAAAAACGGGAGTGACTTATATATCGGCACTACCTTCTTCATGAATATATTCTCCTGTGCATCGGTACCTGTCTTGGACATAATGCCGAGAAGTTTCTCCTTAACCTGTGTGGCTTCATTTACCAGCACTGCGGCGGACATATTGGTGTACCCAGATCGACGACACTTGACGTAGACCTGCCCTACGCACCTGGGGTCTGCTATGCAAGCGTCGAGGTGTATGAATAGTTCCCTTTGAAAATTAAGGTAGGATGGGTATCCGATATCAATCTTACACCACTGTAGGAAAAAGTAGTGGTTTCCAGTGACATAGGTAGGCACCCCGTTGTTGTAGAACCATACTCCATTGCGTCTTCTTTTATATTCTTCACTAATGTAATTGGTGTATTTCTTTCGGAATCCCTCGGGCATAGACATCCATTCTTCCATTGACTTTACTCTCTTTAAGTCGTTGGGTAATGGTATCCTCTGCCAGTATTGTTCTTCCTTGGGCTTGTCGTGAAATAGTATATCCTTCTTCGCGGGTTGCTTTGGGAATTGTATGGGTAAGTCAAAGTATACCTCGACCTCACCCTCGGTTTTGTCAGGGCATATGTTGACTACAAGTTCCTCTTCTATTTCTACAAGTCCAGCCATTTAATAATCCCAGTATATAAAGACTTGATTACTTTGAGTATTGCTCTGCGAATCCTCCCGAGTAGTCTCGTTCTTCTTTGATTTCTCCATCTTGCTGGAGTCCTTTGATAAGTTGTTCGAGTCTTTCTCTTTCAACGATAAGTTCTTTAGCATCTACCGCAGTTTGCTTTATGGATTGCAGTTCAGCCTTACGCTGTGAGCCACTGAGTTCCTGATCCACAGGCTTCTGTATCTCCTGTATCATATTCTCTATAGCAATCTGCATTGCCTCCATGAGGCGCATAGCGGTATGTATGTTATTATACTTCTTCGACTTTGCCATAGATGGATTTAATAAAAGTTCTATATAATTTCTCTCCATCTACTTCCATTTCATAGTCGGAGTTTTTGCGTATTAAAACCTTATCTCCAGGATAGAGGTCCAGTTCCTCTAACTTTGGTGAGCCCCACTTTACGTACCCGTATTTCTCTTCGGGCTCTTCTTTCTTTGGGGTGAGGTAAATGATTTGGTTGCCCACCATAATCTCTTTCTCCTCTTCTTCCTCCGCAGTATCCTCGGGCACGAGGAATATCCAGTCACTCAGCAGTTTAACCTCTCCTGTCTCCTTAGATTTATAGGCGTATGCCTGGCAGGATATAGGGTCACGCACATCATCGTAGTACACTACATATATATCGTCATCTGGGTCGATGAACTGTCCACGCTTTTTGGTTTCCTCCAGTTGTGTGGTTTCGTCTGATAGCATGAGGTGGTTCCCCCCGAGCACAACGTGGTGGTGGAAGTACATGGTATCTCCGATGTTCACATCTGTGTCGTACTTAGCGGGTAGCCCCACTACTTCTCCGTCCATTGTTCGGTGCTCGAACTCACTGAACTTCGTGTCCAGGTACATATCCTCGCCATTAACGTTGATGGTGTCTCGTGTTACGTTGGGTACACGAACTAAAAAATGTCTAAGTGATTTCATTCAAAGTCGCAATCGTGTTCAATTAATACTGGCATGTCATCTACAGTCTTCCAAAGCATGATGCCTTGGTCTTTGTTATAGATGTACACAAGATAGCGACGAATACCGTGTTTTACAAAACAACGTTCGTCCAGTACTATTGAATCGATAATTGACTCTCCTGCTCTTTGGCCTACGTAATACGCCATAGCATCCTTCGGGTTTTGCCCGATGATGATTTTTCTAATGAGTTCCATTTTATTTATTTAGCCAATAATTTATTTTACTGGAGTCTCCATCTTCGGGGTCGTCTAAGTTAGACTGATAGCATTCGTCTATGGCTTCCATCATAAGTGTGTGCTCATATTCTTCTGCTATGTGCATGCCCATCATGAGTTCGTACTTCTCGTCGTTCTCATCATCCTCGGGTGTGTATACCCCAAAGCAGTAGGTAGATAGGTAGTTGTCCTTTCCACCGTAGTGCTCCAAAATATTTTCTATCTCATCTAACTTAATTCTAAGGAGGTGAAAGAGTTCTATTCTTTTTTCATTGTCCATTAAAAGGCAGTGTTTGCCCCAATATACTCAACTTTAAAGAAACTGTTTGCCTGCTGTATCTCTACGCCCGATGCGCCAGCCTTGGCTCTTAGTTGAAGTTTAATGCCAGATAATCCGTCGCTGTAGAAGAGCCCACTAAATTCTGCGTGGTACGTATCTGAGTTGTTAACAGTTCTAAAGGAACGTGCAACGCTTACGGAGTTGCTTGAGTCCCATACCTGTAGGTCAACGTTTGTGTTGGCAACCGATCTCAACTCACACGATACGGTAACCTTGTAGTACCCTGCGGTTTCATTCAGTAGTATTGAATCTCTTGGGTCAGTTACTTGTGATAACTGTAGGATGCTGTTTGTATCAGATCCGAAGAGTACTGATGATGTTGCTTGTGAGGTCGACCCTGTTGCTGAGGAGTCGCCTACAATCTCTGCGAATTGAATCTGCGTGAGTGAGGCGCTGTTTACCGCAGTGTTTTGCTGTGGTCTTGCGAATAGCGACTGCTCTTGTGTCGCTGATATCTGTGAAGATACTGCCGTAGCCAGGTCGCTCTGCTCAATGTATACGTAGGTACTTGCCGTCTCGTCCCACAATAGGTACTTGTCATTGTTTGCTGGTGAGGTAACCTGCGTGAGGTTGCCTGCATCTTCCAACTCAATGGTGCTTCCTGTTGCTGATAGTGGCGCATTCGCAGTAAGGGATGCTGTCCCTATGGGGTTGGTACTGAGGTTACGCGTTACTACTACGCCCGATGTACTCAGCATCAGTGCTTTCACATCGCTGGTCGAGGTAGATGGTGTTCCTGATATCTTTAAACTTCCTGTAGTCTCTACTGTATCTGTAGATATCTTAAGTGCCGTGTCGTTGCCTGCTCCATCTTCTACTACCTGCTCAGATGATGATGCCTCTGCGCTCTGTAGTTTTAAGATTAGATTGTACGTATCTTTAATTTTGTTTCCACTAAGTGATGCCATAGTATTACTTTTACCTAACAAAGATACTCATATGCCAAAAAGTACTGTAAGCCGAAAGAAGAAGTTTCGTGAGTTCTCTAAAATAGACAAGAGATACATCACTGAGAACGGCATGAAGAACCTACACTTCTTGTACTTAGATGCTAAGGCAACTATGGATCTGGGAAAGGCCGAGGTGGATATCCTTTTCTTTATTTATGACCTGGAGTTTTGGACGATAGCCTACTTATCCCAGGCGATGGATAAGAGCCATAAGAAGTTAGCGGACAGATACGTGTATCCATTAATGAAGAAGGGATGGATATACAAGCACTTCGATAAACTCACGCCCAGTCAGAACATGGAGGACCATTTCTTTAGGGATGAAACCAAGATGAACTATAGGGTGCGCTATGCTTTGACACAAAAAGGCAGGCTCAATGTGGCCCGCCTGTATAGAAAGATGAGGGGTGAAGAACCGTTTAACCTTTCTTCGCCTTCCGAGCAGCATCCATAGCAGGACTGCTCTTCCCTTTATCGTGGGTTACCAGTCTGAATGGCGCCTCTGGTGATGCTCCCTTGTGTGGCTTATAGTCTCCCTTCATTAGAAAGTGGCGTCCACCCTCTGTCATCCAGTGGTATCCCTCTGGTGCTTTTACCTTAACGCTCTTGTTAGTCTTATTTAGTTTCATTTCTGTATTTCTTTTTAGAACCTCGACCTTCTCCGTCTAAGTATGTAATGGAACCGTCTGGGTTTTCTTTGTAGTACAATCTACCATAAATCTCCGGGGATGTAACACCTAATGCTGATTGTAACTTCTTTGTATCTCGGTTGAGTGGGTCGAGATCCCACTTGTCATAATAACTTATGTACTTTCCTTTGTCGTCTTCACCGAGGTCTATTGTAAAATTACCCAGAGTTTCCCCATACATATTGTTGTAGGCGTCTCCTCGTCCTATAAAAGACTCATCCCCTGGGTATACAATAGGATTTTTCCAACCATACCCATTATCTTTACGGCGGCGTAAGTAATTCATGCCTGCTGCTGCGGCTGCAGAATCGACGTTTTCTCCAAAGTCTTGTCCCCTTCTTCGCATGTCAACATACAGGTTCTGATAATCTACACCCTCCCTTGTCTTTGCGAACTGAGGTATAGTTTGCATGTTGCGTATGTTGTCAAATTTGGCCTGTATGTTTTCCTCAGTTACAGGAGAACGAAAGTAGGTTGTTGATGAATCTGATGAGTTAGAAGGACGGTATCGTGAAGTTTGAATTGAACCAATCGCTGTATCGCGTACAGGCTGACCCATCGCTATATCCAACAAGGCTTGTCGCTCTTTCAGTGATTCTCCAGATCTTGCAAATGAATTTTCTGGTTCTTTTTTATTACGAAGTACAGCATCCGATACTCTCTCACCTGCATTTTCGTAAGAATAGGGATTGATGTTTCGCGCTATCCGTTTGCGTATACCTTTGAATAATCCTTTAGGTTTGAACTTAGGTGCTACAACATCTACCTCATCCAACACAACGCGTTCCCCTACAGGAACGCCTTCTCTGTACTTCTTGTTTCTGTTGGTGGGTTTATTTGTATTTGTTCTGTAGCGATTCACTTCTTCTTCTTCTTTTTACCAAAAATGCTGTACTTGTCGAATATGGTTTCACCATAAGGCGCGATGCGTCCCTCGGGTAGTTTGTCTACATCAACACCACGGACCTGTGCCTTCTTCTTTTTCTTCTTCGGGTCTCCTGTGCGGTACTTCATTACTTACGTGTTATCTCTAATAGTATATCGTCTGGTCTGCGCTTTATATCCAGAACTATCTCCTTGTGTCCTGCGACCAGTTCGGGGTCTGCGGCGTCCAACAGTTCTTTTAACCAGGATTGCTCCTGCACATCCTCAATGATAAGTTTACCACCAGGACGCACCTTGCGAAGATAATGCTTCACAGCGTACTTCTGGCTCTCGAGGGAGTGGGGACCGTCATCAATGATGTAATCAAAGTGGTCGTCCTCAAAGTAATCTACTGATTTCTCTGTATAGGCATCGGTAATGCGTATGCTTACCCTATCGTATTCTTGCTCTCCGCAGTTATCGTTGTATTGAAACAATGCGTTCTCATCTAAATCAATGCCTACGATACTCGCTGAGGGAAACCATTCGTGCCATAGCATTAAACTGCCTCCAGCCATAATGCCAATCTCAAGCACATTGGATACCCGCTCGGGCATAAAAAACTCCTTGCTGTAGTACCGCTGTATATACGTATGCACATTACCCTTGTCGGAGAGGTGTGCAAACCTCTTGTTGTATAACTCTATTAAATCCATTTCACAAATATAGGATACCTTTGTGACTATGGAACTACGTGTAATAAGAATGTACAGCCAAGATGACTTCACTCTTGGAGCACTGTACCTAGAGAGCAAAGAAGGTAGAGAGTTCCTCTGCTTTACATTAGAAGACGAACATCGTGACGAGAAGGTAATGGGTGAAACCAGGATCCCAGCAGGAACCTATCGCATTACTCTACGCACAGTGGGAGGACATCATAACAGATATAAAGATAAATTCCCCGACATGCATAAGGGTATGCTCTGGGTACGTGACGTTCCAAACTTTGAGTACATCCTCATCCATATCGGGAACACCGATGAGCATACTGCGGGGTGCTTACTTGTCGGAAACTCTGCAGATATGAAAGGCTTCATTGGAAAGAGCACTGCGGCATATAAGAACATCTATCCCGAGGTAGCCCAGGCACTGCTTGATGGAGAGGAAGTTTGGATAACGTATAGAGACTTTGCATAATTAGGTATTTCTACCTATTGACTTTCTCCTTTTTTTACTGTACCTTCATACCGTCTAAAGAAGTACTGGGACACAGTAGTTCAACATCCCAAGCCCCAAGCGTAAAGGGATAGCAGAACGGTTGGTGACGAAAACTCAGACATCACTCGACGGAATTCAGTTACAAGGGGCCCCCCATTTGCTCGAAATTTTCTCGCTACACCGCGCACTGCGGAACCTCATGAGCCCTAATGCAACCCATTCGGCTCACCACTTCCCAACACCTCCACTCGAAATTACCCTGGCACAACCCTGATCCGCAAAAATTGCTGAGAAATGTTTTGGATGGGGATAATATATATATGGGGACGCCTACGCGCGCGCACCCGAACGCACCCGAGCGCGAACGGGGGTGCC
>Ga0208160_1000914_pt1 | contig 13015 bp, 15 predicted proteins | sample CB_VirMetaG_FD_184536 | JGI IMG/M metagenome (GOLD analysis project Ga0208160, IMG submission 184536) | Freshwater to marine saline gradient viral communities from Chesapeake Bay - CB_1504_1 Viral MetaG (SPAdes) (version 4) | ecosystem: Environmental > Aquatic > Marine > Coastal | place: USA... | reverse complement strand
GGTCTGCGTCTGTCCCTAGTAAATAGTCAGCGTTAGTTATTACTGTATCTCTTGTTTTATTTTTTATTCTGGCCATTATTTCATAAGTTATATAAAATTTAATATCCTAAAATCCAACTTGTAGCTGTCACCTTAGTAATAGTTCTTTTGTCGTATTGAGCTAATGTAAGCCCTCCTACATTTTGATTTAATGTATCGGTAGTGATGCTCACTGTGACAGTTCCTGCTCCTAAATTGAGAACGTCTATCTTAGTTCCTATTGGATAAGCAACAGAAGCATTAGCGGGTATAACTGCTGAAACAGGAGAAGCGTTATTTAATACTACAATGTTATTAGCATCTCTTATTACAAAATTATAAGTAGTAGTAATAGCATATACTTTAACAGTTTTATTTAAAGCTAAAGTTCCAGTATCTGAGGGCATATTAACTACAAAAGTTGTAGAAGTTCCTGAAGGAGACCCTAATGCCCCCTCAAGCCTAACAGTAAAAAGATTGTTGTTTATATGTAAACCTTGTTTTTCAATAGAGACTGATTCTCCTAAATTAGAGTATACGCCAAAACCTATATTATTCATCTCGGCAGAGTCACCTGTTAAATTATCGTATAATGTTATAAATGAGTTTCCATCTCTATATATTTCTAAGAATTGTCCATCGAATACTAATCTTGGGTCTCCTTCAATAGTACCATCTCCCGTCCATACTCCTATTTGATTAGCTACGGGTGTTCCTACTTTAGTTACATTTCCTGAACTAGGAGCAATAAACTCAACACCTGTCTCATCGGATTTAACAGCTACATTATACCCTCCAAATCCTTCAAATGAATTAGGTGAATCTGTTAAACTTTTAAATGTTACATCTGTTTGTGGAACCTCTGTAGGTACACCCCCTTGTATATGTATCCAATCTAATCTTAGAATGTTAGTGTTAGTAAAACCAAACTCAATCTTGTTGTAATTAGTGGCACTCCTAGAGCTAGACTGAAACTCAGATAGATTAATGTTTATCAATTGCCATATATCACTTTGGTCACTTTGATAACCATAGTTGTACAGAAGTTTTTTATCAATAGATTTATAATAGTAAGATCCTGTCGCAGTGTTTATTAACTTAATGTTTATAACTGGGCTTGAATAAGTTGCTGAAACAGTTTCTTTTAAAGCAAAAGTAAGGTTGTCATCAGGGTTAAATGTAACTAAAGAGCCTTTGTCCCAAGATGCAAAGTCCTCTGTAGAACCCACGGCTGGAATATATAAACTCTTTGTGCCATAATAAGGAAGTGTAGTGTAATCTAAGTTAGCACCCGTAGGTATTTCTAAGTTTGTCCACTCAGCATTGTCGTCATATACTATGTCTGATGTTGCGGTTGGATCAGAAGTTGCACTTGCTAAAATTATCTTCACAGATAACTTAGCGTCTGTGGCTAAGTTTATAGATTCTTCAAGTGGGGTAGACCCTGGTGTACCTTCTAAAACCTCTATAGATACATTTGGTGTACTAGTTAAAGCGTTGTTTACCCTAACTACTATTACATCATATCTAGAAAAAGACCCATCTCCATCTGATAACGTTATAGTATCAGATACAAAGGTGCTGTAATCTCTTCCTGCAATTATATATTTTGAAGCAGATACGTAATAATCTAAGTTTGCGCCAGGTAACTTTACAACACTGTACTCCACTGCAGCATTTGCTCTGTATAAATCAGAAAAAGTAATTACTGGCTTTAACTGTAATTTTAAACCCTCTCTAGTAGAAGTCTCTACTACAACAGGAGAATACCCTATTTTATTTGTAAAAGATGTGTCTACAACATCATTTAATGTTTTGTAAGAGTTAACAGTGTTCCAAGTTTCGTTGGCTGCTATTTCTATAAAGTCAGCATTTACAGAAGATGTAAATCCATTACCATACGTTCCGTTTGCCCCTACAAATCTATAAAACACAATATTTCCTGTAAAAATAGGTGCAATGGTTCTGTTTGAGGTTTCTATCATCTTAAAGAAGTAATCCGCATTACTGTCTATAAGGTATCCCCCTATTACAGTAGATCCATTTAAAACAACCTCTGGTAAATCTGTTACGTCATCTACAAGTATTTCATATACAACGGGGGGTAAATTATCAACTGTCTCAATACTATACAGTTCATCAGAGTATCTCCATTCTAAATTAGATGTTGTTAATGTAATATCTCCTCCAACTCCGTAAACTCCTTTTCCTGAACCTTTGAGCCAATAATAGTCTCTTATATATCTTTCATTTGTTCTAAAATCTCCTAGTACTGTGAGTCTTCTCGGAACAGCAAATGTTATTATTTCTGTTTGTGAAACAGTAAAGGATGGTGTTGCGTTAATAGCTGTTACAGCAGCGTCTAATCCTGAGTCAGAAGCCGTTATAGTGACTACTCTCCTTACTATATTATTGTGATTATCAGATCCGTCAATATAACTTGCTAAGTCATCTATCTCATAGTTAAGAGAAGTGCCATCTACATCAGTACCAATTACTTTTTCCGTACCTGATATACTATTATCCTTGTCGTAGTTTTTAATTCTCATCTTTGAACACTTGTAGTTTTATAAGTGCAAATTTAGTGAAAAAAAAGACGTGGTAAATTTACGTGTAGATTATGGTTTGAATTTATATACCTTAGGGTTTTTTTCTTCGTAGATAACATCCATGTGTACCCAAGTTATTTTATTACCGTCTTCTTCTAATCGTATTTTAAAAGGAAATAAATCCGAGTGGGCTGTAATCCAATCCCTAACCTCTTGTGCTGTCATACCTTCAACATCAAAATCAAAAGCCTTCCCTTGTATATGTGCTGAAATATATAACTTATTACTCAGTGTTTTGTTTTTTACTAAAGGCTGAATGTTAGTTCTAAGACCCCTTTGTTCTGCACCTCCGTGATTAACAGTAACAGACTTTCCAATGCCCTCCCTTACTATTAACAAAGCGTGAAGAGCTCTGTAATCTAAAAATCTCCATGCTTTTTCTCCGTAGGTAGATACAGTATGGCTACCTACAAGTTCTGAAATAGAAAAGTATTTTTTTATTTTTTCTCTGATGATGTTTTCATCTATTGCCATCATAAATCAAATGTTTTTTTCAAATCTTTAAGCATGCTTATTTTATCAGGGTAGTCTTTTAACTCTCTTTCATACGCATCAAACACGATTGAAAACGCTTTCTTTAAACTTTCAAATTGAGAGGTTAGCGTGTCAATATCTGCTTGTAATTCAGATATTGTTTTAATGTTTTTAGTTATAGTCTTATCCCTCTTAGAACTAGTGTTTATATGAGCAATCCATATTCCGCTAACAGCTCCAACTGTTACACTAGCTAGTCCATAAATATTTTTCCAAAACACATCGGTTTCAAGTAAAAAGAAAAGAAATGCAACGCTCATATATTCTGCTTGAAGGCTCTGTCAATATTTTGTTTTATTTCATTTTTTATACCATTAAAATTCTTGTTATTCTTTAACGTACCAATTATACAAACTATTCCATAACTTAAAAGTCCTGCAGCTATTCCTGCTATTAATAAAATTATACTGTATAAATATCCCATTTTTACATCTTGGTTAAAAATAAATGCTAGTGTTGAAATCCCTGTTACACACCTTAAGATATGAGATGTTAACAACGGAAGTTTTTGTCTTTTAGTGAATAGGTCGGTCATTTTGCTTTTTATTTGAAAGTGCACTAAGACCTAATCCATAAGTAAAAAAACTAGCTTTGTTTGTAGCTATTTCTAATCCCGTAAAAGATGTTATCCCATTTGAGACATCTGGTACATAATATATTAAAACAGATGTTAGTACTATTATCATTATTGTCCATAGCCAAGCTCCCTTATTCTCGTTAAAAAAGATAGAGAGGTTTAATTCCTTGGGGTTTGTAAAAAAACTCTTGGCCCTCCATAATGTGTAGAAAAATATTCCTAGTATACCTATGGATAGAGAAGAGAGTGCATCATAGAGTACTTCCATAAGTTAAGCAGATATTAGTATTGATGCTGCTGCTATAAAGGTATCAAAATCAGAGTATGCTGTAGAACCATTCGTCCAATCTGTAACCAAACTAGGTTTAATAAGAGTTACCTGTAACTCACTTTTTGACTTTAAACCTATTCGTATTTTTGTTTTAGCAATAACTCCTGCTGCTGTTTCTACAGAATCATAATAAAAAACATACGCTCCCTTCTCATAGTCTAATCCATCTAGATTGAAGTAGTCTGTAGCGTTGTTGGTACTTGCTTTTATTGCTGGCATTGTTACTTGTGTTTATTTATTGTACAAAGGTAATAAAAATATTGTTACTGTGTTTTTATTAAGTTCCTTTGTTGTTCATATTAATTATATTAATGGTGTACCTGCTACAACTCTATCGTGTAACTCTTGTATTTCTGCTCCTGTCATTGTTCGGTTTTTCCATATTGAAGTCTGTAATTTCGCTTGCTGTGTGTGTGTGCTGTTGGCGTTCGCGCATCATTAAGTCTTGAATCTATTGTGTCTACTAAGACATCGCCATTAGTTTTTTGAAAAATATCCGCTATATATTTCTTTGACATATTACAATTCGTTTATAAGGTTAATCTTACTATTGTCAAGTGCAATTTTAGCCGTAGCATCTGCAATTTGCTTTTCGCTTTCTTCAATTCTTTTTTAATTTCGGTTTGCATTTCTTTTAATTCAACATAACGCTCTTTAAAATCATTCACAAAGCTATCGTATGAAGTTTGCATAACGCTCAACGCATCCGATCCCGCTTTTTTTTCTTAAATCGCTTTGCTTTTCCTGCCTCCGAAATAAGCGAATATAACGCCAACAAGTGCCAATAATTTATCGTAATTTTCTGCTATTAAATTCATTTTCCGTTGTGGTTTTGTGATTTGACTTTATTTATCTATGCTTTTTAATGCGTGGTTTTTATCTAATAAATTGAATAAATTGCGTTTAAGCCATTTGTATAACTTAATATTTCAGCGGGTGTCATATAATTTGGAAAAATATGTAAGGCTAAAATTTTTGATGTGAAAAATGCTGAATTTGTAACCTTTCTAACTCCTATATATAAATCTGCAATATTTGTATTTACATAAGTGTTATTACACACAATATGGTCTGTTACAAAAGTTCCATTTACCAATCCTAATGAAGCACCTCTATTTACCCCATTTTTATAATCATAAATTGATTTTGTAGGCTTATCATAAGTTGATGCGAAAATATAATTACCTCCAGTAGTATAGTCTGCTCTGCCTCCATTGTAAGTATCTTGCATCGCCATTCCATCTACATTAAAATTATAATTATTAGACTGAATGTCATTAACACCATCTGATTTTGATAATATTCTACTAAATATAGGTTGTAAATTTTCTATAACTACAAAAACCGTAAATCCATTATTAGGGTTTAATTTTTGATTGTGCATTACCCTTAAATAACTTGCGCCATCAAATTGGATCCCGTTTGTTATCCAATTAGGTTTTGCTGCATTATTAGCAGTAAGCATAAACGGACTGTTATAATATTTGCTTTGGTCTTTTATAATTGAAATCCCATTAGCATCTTCAAAACGTTCTGAATTTTCATCTATAATTAAAGACGCGTTTAAAACTGTTTCGGGTGTTGCACTTCTGAAATTCACAAACTTAATAAATGTAAATAAATTAGCATTATGCCAATCATCAGCACTTGCATCTGATGTTCTTAAAGCTACTAAAATATCATTACCATCAACAATAAAATATGGATATGCTGTTGCGTATTGTGGTATTTCAGTTTCCCAAGCTATTGTTGGTGTATATCCTGAAACCTTATCACAAACAACCCATGTAATACAATCATCATCACTATACATTAAATAATTTTCTATTCTGTTATCTCCAAAATATTTATATTTATTTACACTTGAAACTGCCCAATGTTTTGCACTTGTAGCATCCCATATAATTTGAAATTTAACATGTCCTCCTGGCATCTCAATAAAATTATGAGTACTTCCTAGAGTTGATAATGTTGGTGTTACACCATCCCAAGTAATATCCAAATAAACTGCATTATTAGAATTTGGGTTTTGTTCTAACCTTAAAACATTCATTAGATTCCCATTACTTTTTTGTACTATATTACCCTCTAAAAATCCTTTTGAAATTGCTGATAAACCTGTTGGTCTTTTATTATACGATGTATTTGTATAAATATTACTACTCGCAAAAGCACTCCCGTTAAATGTTACAACATTGCTATAACTCCAACTTGTAGGATTCATTAAATCTGTTAAATCCGCAAAAACCACACAAGCGTTATAACCATTAAAAAAACTTGCAGATGTTATTGTTTCAAAAGCTTTAACTAAATACCCATCTTTTATAATTGGGTTAATGGCTGATGTATGCCACCCAATATAAGAACCAAAACTTGTAATTACTGTTGTTGGTGCGCTCCAAGTTAATCCATCGTCTGTGCTTTTTGAAATTGCTATATTGCCAAATTGTGTTGTAGTTCCTAAAAGATATAAATCAGTATTATATTCAAAAATAGTAGCCCAAAACATATTAGCTAAATCAATAACTTTTACCCAAGTATTTGTACTTATATCATCTGAATAAAAAATTGCAGTCGTATCATAGGGTGAAACTGCATAATCGTGTTTAGCAATATATCTTCCTGTTGATGTTTTAAAAATATCTGGTGTGCCAAAAAATATAGTTGAAGGACTTGAACTTGTATCTATAACTGCGCCATAAGGTAATGCAGTTAAATCAACAACAGTTTCGTTAGTTATTTCAGTAAAATAGTATTCAACCCTATTTCCATTATACCAAACAGTTAAATAAATACTTTCATTTGCTACAAAAGTATAACCTTTTGTTTTGGTTGCGCCTGTTATAGTTGGCTCGCTTGTAGCATTAATTAAAATTATAGCTTTACCGCCTATAATTTGATTAACAAACGTGTATGTAGTTGCTGAATTAGCTGCAAGCATATTGTAATAAGTGCCTATAACATTTGATAAATCTATTATTGTGCCTGTTAATTGTGTTACTGAGACACCCACAACATCCGCTTCTGTAATAAGTGTAGTTACATCAGCTATAAGTGCGTCAAAATCGGAGTATGCTGTAGAGCCATCTGTCCAATCTGTTACTAAACTGGGATATACTAAAGTCTTTGTTACCTCTGATTTAGATTTAAGACCTACTCGTATTTTACTGTAATTTATAACTCCTGAAGAGTTCTCTTCTACAGAATCATAATAGAGAACATATGCTCCTCTTTCATAATCTAATCCATCTAGATTAAAGTAGTCTGTAACGTTGTTGGTACTTGCTTTTATTGCTGGCATTGTTTTATTTTTTACGTTTAGAACCTTTTACACGAGACTTTTCAGCTCTACCTCTATTAGTAGAGGAGTCTACAAACTTCCCTACTGCGTGGTCATAATCCTTCTTTGAAATATCAGCTCCATTAGCCTTAGCCTTAGTCCGAGCTTTTCCACTCTCCCTTCTCTTCTTTTTCTGTTCAGGACGAGCGTTTATTTCCTTGTCCGTAGCTGCCTTCTTCTTACGAGCCTTGGGATTATCTCTGTAGTACTTTGCAGAATCACTTAACTGAAACTTTGGTTTTTTCTTAGGAGCCATAATATATTTATTGGTGCAAAGATACTTAAAAAATAAAAGCCCTAATAAATAGAGCTTTATTATTATTTTATTTTTTTATTGAATTGTTCAAATAATTTCATAAGTTTTTTATCTGATGCTTTTTCACTTGTCTTAATAACATTTTTTACCGACATAGGTATTGGCTCCTCTAATAAAAACATTCGGTGCATCCTAGAGATTAGAAATGTCATCTTATGAGATAAGACATAGAAACTTTTACTCTTTATTTTAGACCATACAACAATAAATCCCCTGTCTTCAAAGTCTTTTAAACTCATAGAGTAGAAGCCTATCTCTCCTTTTGCTACCTCAAATTGTTTTGAGCTAAAAATTGTAAGCGGATATAGATAAAGGAACATATCTAACTCATTGGATGTTAGCTTATAATTACGCATAGCCCACTTACGGATTATAAATCCATACTGTAGAAACGTGTAATCTGCTCTAGATATTCTAACTTCTTTTTTATAATTTTTCTGTTTTGTCAAAGGAAGTCTTTTAAGTATTATTTTACTTTCAATTATCTCGTATAGAAAGTCTTCACACTCTCTTCGGTGTAATATTTTCTCTTCTTCTGTTTTTTTATTTTGTGCTGACATTAGGACAAAGATACAAAAAAGTGTTGTAAAAACAAAATCCCAGTACTTCTACTGGGACTAAGCAATTATGAAAACAAAAAAAACTATGAAAGAACTAAGGGTGTAATTGTGTAATCATTCCCTGATTTAACCACTGTCCAATTAAATGTTTCAAACGGAGTTGACCCGTTTAATTGAATGTTAGTGTAAGTTGCATCTCCTGTAGATCCTACACCTGAAGTAGCTACTTTATCCTCTAATTTCTCTATGAAATTAACTACTGCTACCAAACTTCGCACTGTGAATGCGTAAGCGTTAGCAGTTACAATAAAATCAATAAGTCTTCGTACTCCAAGAGCAGGTCTTCCAATAGTGCCAATTACATTAGATACCTCGCTATCAAAAGTAAGTTGGTAGTCAACTGCGTTTACACCACTTGCAAGAGTAGCTGCTGATACTGCTAAAGTCGCTCCGTCAGAAGAAACTAAAGTTGTAGCATCCCCAAGAGTACCTGCAATAGTTTGTGTAAGTGTAACTACTGCCAAAGCACTAACCGCAGTTACATCTCCATATGTTCCTGCACGAGTGTCTGCTGTAATAGAAGCTGCTAAATCTAATGCTGTTGCAGTATTACTAGTGTCAATAGAGAACTCGGTGTTGTCTGCCTTTACTCCTGCTACACCAGTGTATACTAATCCGTTTACTGTAACTGTGTCACCTGCTATCGCAGTAGCACAAGTAATTGTACCTGTAGACCCTACTCCTGTAGTTTCTCCTGCTACAATATCCCAAGTAGCACTTGAGAACGGATCATTTGTTCTACATAATTCCCCTGTGAAGGTTCCTGATGTAACTTCGTCTTCTTGCATACGTGCCACCTTATTAAGTGCAGCTCTAATTGCTTTTGTTGATTGATCTCCTGCGCTACCTACAAATTCCATGTGAACTTTTGGTAAGTACGAAAGAGCTGATACTCCTTTTCCCATTTTATAAAATATTTTTTAATTGTTAATACTATGCAAAGATACCACTTATATATTTATAACTTACCTACCCCTAAAAACCATCTCTCTAACCTTGTTAAAGTACTTAAGTACTTCTTAAAATCATCAGGAGAGTAAATTCTTTTTACCTCGGTTCTAAACTCAAAGTTAAACTTCTTTTGGTTTTTGTTTAAAAGCTCCTCTAATGCATCATCCCATATAGCTCCTTTTTTAAGAACCTTTTGTAATACTCTGTGTTCGTGCTCTTTACCTGTTTTTTTTTCATTCCTCTTTATTTTTACTAGGTGTAAATATTTTTCTGTACACTCTCTCTATTCCGTTCTTTTCTCCCATTGCTTCTGCTTCTTTCATCCCTTTACTCATCCCATAATCAACGTAGAATACCTGTGCGTCTGCACAAGATAGCCACTCTAATCCTAACGAAATACCTATGGCTCTCTCTGTAGGACTCTCGTCATTTAATATTCCTTCTTGTGTGTACAGTAAGTGAGAGGCTAATGGAGCCTCCCCCCTTAAAATACTGTCTTTTACACATAGTCTAGCGTACCTTATGTTTTTATCCGTCTTTCCTGAGTACGGAGATTCAACTATAACTTTTAGCATGTTATTCATATATTTGTTTGGTTATTTGATTGGACACCCACCTAATCCACAAGCTCCTAAATCCTCTAAATCCTCTTCGTTTATATTTACAGAGGTTATAGGCTTTGTTAACTTGCTTAGGTATTCATACTGTTCTTTTGTTATATCCTCATAAGGTAGCTGCTTAAATCCAGACGCTCCCATTTTAAGTAAAAAACTAAGTGACTTAAATTGTGTAGAAAAATTATCTTCAACATACTTTTTAAGTTGTGGAAGGTCTTCCTTTTCATAGTACGCTGTTACAGACACAGAATTATCAGACCAGTTTTTTTGCATAAATTTTACTTTGTCTAATTGCTCAAACACAGTTACATCATTTGCAGATACAGTTCCACTTGGATACTTACAAGGAAATTCAACTACACAAGTAGTTCTATCTAGTGTACCATCTAAATTTTCTGAAAACTCTACGTGATACCCATGTGACTTACAGACTTCAACTAAGTTGGATCCCGATGAAATTCTTATTCTTCTAATATAATACTGTCCTGCTGTAGCAGGGTGAACACCTGCAGTCACTCCAGCAAGTAAGGATAGCGTTCCAGATGGCTTCACTGTAGTTAGCTTAATTGATTCAGGAAATCCCATTTCTTTAGAATATTTTTTATCGTACTCTCTAAGGTATTTGTAACAAGGATCTAACCAAGATAACTGCTCTTGTGTGCACATCATAACACCAGTTATACCTATCCCCATTCTCATATTTTTATTCACAATATCCTGTGTTTCTTTTTGATGACATTTTAAAGTGAGAGAGTGCTTGTTAACCCTATACAACATAACAACAGTCTTCTTAAATGTTTCGTAGTCTTTTATGTTAGGTAAAAAAACCTCCGCCAAACAACAAGTCTCTTTATTAGCTAAAGACTGTTCTGCACAAGGATTGTATCCCTCTACTTCAGGATCAGGATATTGAGTTTCACCTGTTCTCCCTATTTTTTTAGAAAGTCCTATATTAACTAACCCATAAGGCTCCCCTTGTTTATAAGTTTCCCAAAACTCCTGGGGTAATGCTTTTGGGTTTTGACAGTCTATTGAATTATTAGACATAGCTCTCCAATTAGGAACACTTCCTAAATCCCATCTTTTAGCCTTTAAAAACTCTAAGTCATCTTGGTCTCCTATTGCTATTTGAGCAGACCTTCTTACGTTACCTGCTACAACAACACTCCCTATTATATTCATAATATCAAGACAATCAATAGGGCGTAATTGTTTCCCTTTTCTATTTTCTAGAACACCTATAATATTATTTATCCCTTCTACTAAAATCCCACCTCCTGATGCAACTCCTCCAAACCCTTTTATATCCTCTCCATACCCACGTACTAATTGTATACTATATGTAAACCCTTCTCCTGAGTAAAAATGTGATTTAAGCACTTTTCCTAGTAATTTAACCCATCCCTCTCGTGTATCTGGAACAATAAAATCTGCTTGTTTGTCATCCCATCTTTCAATCTTTATCTTCTTACGTATAACCTTTGGGAGCTTATACACATGTTCTTTTTTAATAGAGTAACCTACTCCACTTCCTAACATAAGCATGTCCATAGTCCATGTAAAAGGTGTAATTGGCTCATCTACCACTACAAAAGCACAATTTTGAAGAGAAGATAGACCTAATTGGTCAACTGTTTTTGTTCCTAGCTGCCACATAAACCTGCCTGCCACAGACCCCTCCATATTATGCCTCATAACACGGTACTCTTCTTTCTCTACTTCTGTAAACTTAAGTTTTAATTGTTTGTCAATTCCCATCAACTCTCTTTCTACATTCTCAGAAAACGTCTCTTTTGTTCCGTCAGGCTTTGTTCTTGAATATGTTCTTGCATGAGTTATATATCCTAACTCTCCAAATTTTACAGGTCTTTCTATGTTATTCATTCTTTATCTCTATTTGTTTTTTACTTTCTTAATTCTTTCATTTTGTTTAAATACCACTTGGCTTTGAGCATATCATTCTTCATGGACTCTTTAGGCTTATCTCCTGCTCTCATTTTGTACTTAAAAGCACATAACTCACAGTAATTCGCAGTTGCTGCCCTGCCCCATATAGCTTCCATCATATCAATTACTTCAATAGTAAAGCTCTGGTAGTGGTCAGGTTCTACATAGTTGTACTTGCCATCTTGGTCAACAAAATAACCCACTTTTTCTTCTCTTGGTTTACTCATAGTTTTTTTACTCTTCGTTCAAATAATTCCGTTAAATTTTTTACTTGTGTTGCTCCAAAGGTCTTTCCCGTGGAGGTTAAAAACCCGTTTTCATTTAAAAATGTAGCTGCTGCATTAAGTGTTGGGTTATCCATTAACCACACTGCAGCTATAGCTCTCCTGTTATTAGGGTTGTTTAAAGCCTTTTCTAACCTAGTGTTCAAAGATTTCTCCCTCCCTTGTTCACTAAGATTGTTTTTAGGTGCCCCTAAAGATGTTATTGTATTCCCTGCCTTTGAAACGTAATACCCATCTCTCTCTATCTTAGTTTTAATTTCCTCTAACGCACCTTTTACCCTTCCTTTTATCTTGTCTCTCTCCTCTTTAGCTACTAAAAACTTAATGTTCTTAGAAAATGCAGAGTCATTAGGAGAATCTGTCTCAATAAAAGGTACTCCTGCTTGCTCTAACAAGGCTATTGTCATAAAACCTGCTCTAGATAACCTATCTATCTTGTGAACTAGTAATGTTGACCCTGTTCCCTTTGCTAATTCCAAGGCCCTGTCAAACTCAATCCTGTTTAATGACCCACCTGATATAATTTCAGTTACCTCCTCTATAATAGTACCTCCAAAATGAGTTAAAAACTTGTTTACCGCAGTTTTCTGTGAATCCAACCCTAAACCATCTCTCTGAGATTCTGTTGAGGCTCTATAATATACTACGTAACTTTCTTCTTCTAAAGGTTTGAACTTAGGACTCATAATATTCTGTTGTTTTTTATTGAGCGTGCAATATACAACAATTATTTTAATTACGCAAATATATTTTTGTTATTTGTTTGTGTGTGTGTGTGTGTGTAAATAATATTAGGTGAGGTATGGGTACAACATTACCCTTAAGCATCTTTAAAGACAGAGCCCCTTTTCAAGAGAACCACCATTTAAAG
>Ga0208160_1000913_pt1 | contig 13018 bp, 8 predicted proteins | sample CB_VirMetaG_FD_184536 | JGI IMG/M metagenome (GOLD analysis project Ga0208160, IMG submission 184536) | Freshwater to marine saline gradient viral communities from Chesapeake Bay - CB_1504_1 Viral MetaG (SPAdes) (version 4) | ecosystem: Environmental > Aquatic > Marine > Coastal | place: USA... | reverse complement strand
CCGAAAGTGCGGGTGAAGATTGTAAAAAAGAAGCCGTTGAAATATCAAAAACCCCAACAACAGTTCCACTCAACTCCAAATCACCATCAGTGGTGTTATACACTAAGGCGTACATCTCCCAATCACCTGAAGCTACTTGGGCGTATGAAGTAGGTGCTGTGGTTTCTACAAAGGCACCACCTGTAGATGTGAGGATAAACTCACCAGAGTTAGCGTAGATTGTCTTGCCTACGTCTGCTGAGGCGAATGAGCCTGTGCCGAGTAATAAAGAAGAATAGCTTAGATCGTATTCGTTTACGTCATCTCCAGTATCGCCAACAATAAACATTTTAGTCCCATTAGCATTAAAGGCTATTCCGAATGGAGTTGCTTCTTGTGCAGATACGGAAAAGTTTTGGGAGTATGTTGCTGTTGAAACATCAAATCCTGTTCCTAATGTATATTCGTTTACGTCATCTCCATCAGTTCCAACAATAAACATCTTTGTTCCATCGGTGTTAAAGGCTATTCCTCTTGGGTTTGTGTCTTGTGCAGATACTGAAAAGGCATCTACAAAAGTAGCCGTTGAAACATCAAAACCTGTGCCTAGTGTGTATTCGTTGACATCTTGTCCAGTACTGCCAACAATAAACATCTTAGTGCCATCGGTGTTGAAGGCTATTGCGAATGGGCCTGTGTCTTCTGTTGCTACTGAAAAGTTTTGAGAGTATGTCGCAGTAGAAACATCAAAACCTGTGCCTAGTGTGTACTCGTTGACGTCATCTCCAGCATTGCCAACAATAAACATCTTGGTTCCATCAGTGTTAAAGGCTATTCCTCTTGGGGATGTTTCTTGTGCAGATACGGAAAAGTTCTGAGAGTAAGTCGCTGTTGATACATCAAAGCCTGTGCTAAGAGTATATTCATTTACGTCTTGCCCTGCGAAACCAACAATAAACATCTTGGTGCCGTCTGTATTGAACGCTATATCTTGTGGGGTTGTATCTTGTGAAGATACGGAAAAGTTTTGAGAATACGTGGCAGTAGAGACACCAAACGCAACAAAGTCCAACGTAGTCGCAGGAGCGCTATTTACTCTGGTGTAGTTTTCAGCAGTTGAGTTGACGTCCCAAGAATTATTCGTTACGCCTGTTTGGGGGACTTCTTTAGTCACAGAAACAACAGGCGCAAGCACTGAGCTAGTCAGGTTTATGGTAGATGACTCGCCAGTAGTGAAGGTCTTGGTTAGTGTGCCACTGGTAACAGAGATGTTATCTACCGCAGTAGTCAGCGTGTTAAGCTGAGACTGTACGTCAGAGGTAACATTGTCAATGTAGTTAATCGTTGCCGCGCTATCGGCTATGTCTCGTGACTTGCTCATCGTTATACCTCTGGTTCTGTAGGCCAAGTGACTTCGTTAGGAAATCCTGCTTGCTCTGGAATATCTCTCAATGCTTGGCGGTATGTCGCCCATGCTGCTTTATCTACTGGCGCGTCTGCTACCTGTGTCCAGTCTGACTCTGTTAGTTTAGCATCTCGCTCTGTGCGAATCTCAGCAGCAGCGCGGTCATTAGCGCCTGCTGCCCACTCTGCTTCTTTGGCGTCCCATTCAGCTTCTTCTTCGGGAGTAAACGGGATTTTTATTCCATCTATTGAATGAAAACGAGTCATGTTTTACTCCTAAGAATTTTTAAGACCATAAAGGTAAAGATAGCCGCCGTTTGTAGAGTTCCAACCACCGGATTGATCAATCTCAAAACCTGTTAAGCTATCAGTATTTGAATCGTAATGACGACCTGTTATGATTTGATATCCTCCGCTTATAGTGTAGTAAATATAATAATCATTAAATGAGTGTTTATTTTCTGCCCAAACATTAACCTCATAACTACTACTAACACCAGTAGGTTGGTTTGGCCCCCATCCTAAATAGGTTCTAGAAGTTAAATTCGCAAAAGTATAGTTGCTTTGTAGAAAAAAATAGTCATAGTTTGTAGTTTTTGTAGCGCCTCCCCGTTGAAGTCGTATAATTGGACTTGTACCCTGAGGCACAACTTCACTAAATACTAATTTGTATTGAGAATAAGTATTTGAAGTAACCCCAGAGGTAAGAGTAACCGTACTAACTCCTGTTAAATTTGTAGCAGAAATTAATTCCCAAGCCCCACCACCAGCAGGAGCTACAGACTGCCAAGTTGTTCCATTAGAAGTTAAAACATTACCAGACGTACTTGGTGCTACCGTTAATGGGGCAGATGTTCCATTACCTAATAGAACACTATTCGCGGTCAATGTAGTTGCGCCAGTACCGCCATTTGCTACAGGTAATGTTCCTGTTATTTCAGAAGAAACATCTACTGCATCCCAAGAAGCTGCCGATCCGTCTGTCGTTAAAAACTTACCAGAATTACCTGTTTGACTTGGCAAAGAATCAATGTTGTCTATCTGTGTTTGAATGTTAGACGTAACACCATCAACGTAATTAAGCTCTGTTGCTGTGGCAGTAAGGCCAAGGTTAGTTAGAGCTGCATCAGAATCTGCTAGGTCAGATAAGTTATTTGCGGTAGCTGCGTAGTCACTTGTTGCCGCTGTGGCAATCGAGCCAAGGCCAAGATTAGTTCGAGCTGTGGCTGCGCTATCAAGATCAGACAGGTTATTTGATTGCTGTGTGTATCGAGCGTCACTCTGAGCCTGTGTGTACACATCAGCTACATTGAACGCACCGTAGGCAATGATAGATACGTTATCGCCTGTTACTGCGCCTGTGGTTAAAACAATCGTAGCACCATCGGTAGCTGTGAAGTCTGTGGTAGGAATCAGCTTAGAGCCGTTTAAGTAGACATCAACAAAGCCCACATCGTAGGTAGCTGAGAAGTTAGTCTGGCCTGAAGTAGCGACATACTCTTGACGCTCTGCTGTGCCGTTTACTGCACTACCTGCGGCTGCCCACGATGAGCCTGAGTAGACAAACATCGTGTTAGAGACAGTATTGAAGTACAAAGCACCCGCTACTAGCGGATCGCCATCATTGTCTACAGTTGGCGCCGTAGACTTTGCGCCAAGGTAAATGTCGTCAAACTCATCAAATGAGGCCGCTGCCGCCGTGGCCGATCCGGCTGCTGCTGTAGCAGAGCTGGCCGCTGAAGTAGCCGATCCTGCTGCCGCTGTAGCTGAAGAGGCTGCCGCTGTGGCACTGGTAGACGCATTTGAGGCGCTTGTAGAGGCCGCTGACGCGCTGTTAGCCGCATTGGTCTCTGATGTAGCCGCTGCACTCTGTGAGGCCGCTGACGCCGTTTCTGAAGCCGCTGCTGCTGTCTCTGAGGCTGCTGCGTTGGTTTCCGAAGTAGAAGCCGCACTAGCACTCGCTGCTGCGTTAGTCTCAGAGGTAGAAGCTGCACTGGCACTCGCTGCCGCCGCTGTCTCACTCGCCGCTGCGTTTGTTTCTGACGTAGAAGCTGCTGAGGCGCTTGCTGCTGCATTTGTTTCGCTTGTGGCTGCTGCACTCTCACTAGCCGCTGCTGCTGTCTCGGATGCTGCTGCTGCCGTCTCACTCGCTGCCGCTGCGGTTTCCGATGCTGCTGCCGCTGTTTCACTAGCTGCTGCTGCTGTGGCTGAATTAGCCGCTGCCGTAGCACTGGCTGCTGCCGCTGCTGAAGTGCCTACCCAGTAAGAAGGTGACGTAGCAGGATCGTTACCAGTGTTAGAGTTCTGGAGAGATGTATACAGAATACCGTCTGTGCCGACTACGTTCTGGTCTTCAGAGTAAGTCGCTGTGGCTACCCACATGAAGTTTAGTGGAGCCCAGTAAGTTGTGGCAGATGCTGGGTTGTTGTTTAGATTTGAAGACTGCAGAGACTGATACTGAGTTGATCCATAAAGAACCACGTCTCCAGCAGAATAGGTAATGCCTGAGTTCCACTCGACTGAGTACAGGAGCGTCCAGTACCCACTGGTGCTTGTCGGATTGTTATTTTGATTTGCAGATACCAAGGATCGGTAATAAACGCCGTCGCTACCGATGACAACAGAATTGGTAGAATAGATCCTAGTAGCAACCCACGGATCACCGAAGCTTGACGCGGTCTCGCCTACAGGATCCCGACTCAGGATCTGCACGTCATTCTTGTCAGCCAGAATCGCCTTTGCATTGCCATTGAAGAAAATGTTAGGCTGGCGACCTGCAGCCGTCAGCACAACAGGATGCGGGTTCGGAACCGTAAAGTTGATGTCGGCGTATGTTACTTTTGGAGTCGTGGTGCCAGACTCGTAAAAGTACAGCTTTCCACTGCCTAGCGGATCACCAGCATCGTCAAAGTATTGTGCGTTGATCTCACCGAATCGTGCCATTATCTCATTTCCTCATTCAGCGTTGCGGCAGTTACCGCGCCAGTTGTTCCGCCAGCAGTTCCAACGCGTGGGCTTATTCTCACCGCCTGCTCTGCTACTCGCTCTGCAATCGGAGCGGCACCAGATACTGCCCGCCTTTCTGCGCCAGCGCGTCGGGCAGACTGTATAATAGATCCAGCCATGTCCAATAGTCCTTGGCTGAGACGGCCAGCCATGCCGCGTACAGTCCGTTCCAGCTGTTGTACTGCCTGGCCAGTTGGCCCAGATCCTTGTATTTTACCACCGATTGGCTCAATAATTTTGCTCAGCGAAAGCATATCGTCAAGGAATTGCAGCTCGTCTTTATTGAAGATAATCTTCAGTTTGTCGCGGCCAATCCTAGTGTTGAGCATGTTCTCCAGCGCAGCTCTAGACAGTGACTGACCACCAAGCTCGTCAAGCGGGCCTTTGAAGACGCTGTCTCTAATGTAGGCAATAGTCTCAGCCTTCAGGTCTCGCCACGCAGCAGCCCCGACAGGATTGATAGTTCCTTCTCGACCTACAATGTAATTTTTCAGCGCACGCAGATCTGCAGCAGTGTAGCCTTTCGACGCGACTACTCTTTCAAAAACGCGCTCCGCTGGGATCCTTTCTTCCAGCAGGTCACGAATCAGGCTCTTCTGGTTTCGTGAGAATTTGCTCAGCTGATCTGGATCCAGGCCGCGCCTAAACTCGGCGTAGGCATTTCTGGCAGTTTCATACGCATCATCACCAAGAGCGAGTCCTACATCCTGATCGAGCGCTTCTTTAACGTCGCTAATTATCCTGTTGCTAGTAGAAGCAGTTCCATCAAGAGCGGTGTTTGGAGCGTATAGATCATTGGCTGTCTGGCGGATTGTCTCTGCCTGACGCGGAGTCACCATAATAGGATCGTCAAGCTTTGTGATATCAACACCGAAGTCTCGTTTAATCTGTCCAATCAGCGCAGCGTATGTGCCTCCAGACTTCTGATTGTAAATCTTGTTGTCCAGCAGCGCCCGAATATATCCGCGGATATCAATCGATGGTGTATCTGGATACATTTCATTGGCACGCTGATAGAGAACGCTGATCTCGTTATCAAGCTTCAATGCTTTATCGATAACCGCCTGCTGTAACGGAGAAGTCTCTGCTCTAACAGCGCCGCCAGTTCCAGCCTCGGCAGTTTCAAACGCTCTGCGAAGTTGCTGCTGTTGTGATTCCAGAGCAGACCGCACTGATCCTGTTTCCTTGGCAAGATCCTGCTGCACGGTAAAGTCGTCAGCAGTTCTGGTAACCTGTGCGCGTGTAGGCTCAATTCCCATACGTTTAAACAGGTTATAGCGCTCCATCTGCGCTGGAGTTGCCTGGCCAGATGTAATGTACTCATCCATCATTCTGGCAAATTGCTGCATCTGCGAAGCGTTTAAAGCTCCAGACTCTGCCTCGTCGATCATCGCGTTGAATACTTGATTGTCGATGTCCTGAGAGCTTGCGGTCTGCCGCATTTCGCGAATTGCTTCAGGCTTGAATTGACCTGTTCTTTCGTCAAGAACATTGGCAACGGCAGCCGCACGCTTACCTGTCAGCCTGTTATATACTCTTGCGCCGATGTTGAATAAACCACGACCGAACACGTCACCAGCCATCACCAGCAAAGGAGTCGTCGCAAGCCTGCTAACCTCGACATCTTCTCCGGCCATAGAGCGGCCAAGCTGCTCTACGCCTTCTGTAGCCAGGCCGACAGCGCCTTGATAGGCGACCTGAGCTGCAGGACGCGTAATACCGCCGCCGGTCATGTACGGTGCAGCCTCTTTAATAAATCCCATTGTACCTCTGACAGCGCGTGGTATATCACCGATACTCAATCCGCCTCGGTTCAGGTAACGACGCTCACCAGCTGGAGTCTCAACAATCGGACGGCCATATCTGTCAGTTGTGACCTGCGCACCGACGTACTTTCCAAACAAGCCTTTACCAGCCTCGATCCACGGACTCGAGCCCAGTTCATCGATATATGACTGAGCCTCTGCCGGATCTGTTGGCATACGAAGAGAAAGCTCTACCTCTGGGTAGTCTTCTTGGAAACGCGGAGAAACAGCCTCGCGGACAGCGCCCATTACACCTCTACGCGGAATAATGAGACCATCACTAATCGCAGCATCCAGCAGAGCGCGGCTTTCTTCGTTCAACTCGTTCTCTCTGCGGGTGTCTACTGCTTCTTGTAGTCCTGCGAGTATTTCTGCGCGTGTCACCATTAGCCTGATACTCCAAATCCTGCATTTATCAGTGCGTCGAATGCTCCACCTTGACCAGTTGAGAATGTTGGCAGAGCAGCGTCGATTTCCTCATCAGTCATATCGAATTTTTCTTTCAGGCGATTAGATAGAATTCGCTCAATTTCGCTCATTCTTGCTCTGAGAAGAGCTGGATCACTGGTTCTCTTCAAACCACTAGCGGCGTCCCGAATCAGACGGATATCACTTTCGCTCAATACGCCGGTCATGCGTCCCAAGTTACCCATAGTCAGAAGGCTGTTCAGGTTATCGAAGTCATCGGCAAAGCTTTGCACTTGCTGCGGGCTTGCGCCAAAAGGAAGGTACGTTGTCCAGCTTGCGCCTTCAGCCGAACCTTCGATCGGCCCAGTTGCGGCCTTGTAGACCTTTTCGCTGTAAACCGCTGGGTTCAGCAGCCTGCCACGCAACAGACCGAGCGCCATCATGGCCTCGTTCTGAACCATAGACTGCCGCTCATCCGCTTCACGCTGTTCTCTTTCCGCTGCTTGAGCGGCTCTTGTTTCCTGAGCGGTTCGCCTTTCTTCTTCAGCGGCTCGCCTTGCTTCTTCAGCAGCAGCACGCTCGCGCTCTAGTCTTGTTTGTTCTTGCTCAGCACGAAGTATGGCTGCCTCCTGAGCGCTCAGACCAGCATAACTGTCCGGTGCAGGCTGTTGCATTCTCAGAGGCGGACGCACTTGTTCGGCCTGCGGAGCGCTAGGCACGGGATCTCCAAACTGCGCAATACGTCCTGTACGCATCATGTCAGCGATCGCGCCTACGCTGTAACCGGCGTATGGGCCTGTGGCATACCTCTGAATATCATCAGCGCCGGTATAGGTTTCTGGTTTAGGCGGAGTTGGTGCGCCTGCGCCTGCAGCCTCTTTGAACACATAACCGCCAGAAGCATCAGGCATCACGGTTCCTATTCGGCCAGATGGATCTGTTGTAATGTACTTGGACTCGATTGGAGCCGGAGCAGAGATCAGTCCTTGTCGCTTCGCTGCGTCCAGGAATGTATTTACTTCGCTCAATGCTCTTTGAGGATTTCCTTGGATGATCATGTCTCGCAATGCGTAAGTGTCAGATGCGTCCTCACCCATTTGCTCCAGAAGGTTAGCCCGATCCACCAATCGCTCAATGGCCTGCCTCTGGTTATTTCCGGCCAGATCTCTCTGCAGTTCTTGCGCGTCCTGAAGCGTTGCCCGAGTAAGCTGCTCTTGACGACGCTCTCTACTAAAGCGTGGCTCTCTACCAAATACTCCGGCAGCAAAGCCTTCTCGGATATCTCCAAATACTTCTCTGCCTGTTCTCTTCCGCGCAGTTGGGATGTCGTATAGATTCTCGGCCATGTTTTATACCTTTGAATAATCCACTCTGAGATAGCCGTCATCGCCTATCAAGACAGCGTCAGGAATAATGTTCGCCACTTCTTGTGCGATAACACCATAAGCAGGCTGTCCTTTGGCAATAGCCTGACCTATTTTATTCCATGACCACTTGTACCAATTTAATCCGCTAGGAGTAACGCCAACCTTTTCGATGTTTTCTTTTAGCCTTACATCCGAGGAAAGTATTGCAGCCTGAGCGCCGCCAGCGATCCCGCCGCCTCCGCCAAAGCCTCCAGCAATAGCCCCAGACAGACCTGCTTGACCGGACGATCCAAGAATTCCTTGTGTCTGCTGTACGCCGCCTAGAGCAGCAGGCCTGTATGCTGTTCCGGTTCCGGTAGCGATTCCAGAGAGTTGCCCCGCAGTACCGCCGATCAGGTTTGCCATGCCTTGTCCTGTACCTGTCTGGAGACCGGCAAGGATTGCAGCTTGTTGACCGATCAGATCCGACATGCCAGCTCCTTGCTGACCTTGCAGAGTAGAGAGTGCAGCCATCTGGGCAGCGATGTTGTTTGCGATATCTCGGCCAGCCTGCATCCTGTACGCGCCGATATCTTGTCCGGTGCCGTACTGCATCGCGGCATTTGTCAGTGCTGCCTGCAGACCGAGATCGCTCAGCTGTTGACCTGCTTGTGACGCCAGCTGAGACTGACCGAGAGCGCGGCCACTCAATATGTCGGCAAGCTGGCTACCAGCTCCTGTGAGCGTCTGTAGGCCCAGAGTTCCGCCGGTAACACCCAGTTGTCCGAGCTGCTGTCCTGCGCCTGTGAGAGCGCTCAGACCTTGCTGGCCTGCGAGAGTGCCAAGACCTGCCAGCTGCTGTCCTGTGCCGAGCTGAGACTGCGCCATCAGTCCGCGCTGTGCCGCCAGTTGTTGTGCAGCCTGAGTCTGGATATCCGCTTGAGATAGTCCGCCTTGAGCGGCAAGCTGAGCTGCAGATCCTGTGGCGCCAAGACCTTGAGCGCCCAGAGCCTGTAGATTGGCAATCTGCTGTTGCAAGTCCTGAGAAGCCAAGCCGGTGCTGTACCGCGCCAACTCCTTCATGACGTTACCGCCGCCCACCCCGCCACGAGCAGCCGCGGTGCGAAGTGCTGCACGTTCGCCTTGCTCGCGAAGGAATTGCATCTGCGGAGACTCATTGAAAGCCTGCTGGAATGCCTCCTGACCCAACGCGCCAGAAAGTGCCAGTTGCTGTTGGAGCGCCTGAGTGCCAGCCTGTCGGTACGGATCAAACATACCTCCAGCTTGACCAAAAGCCTGACCAACCTGCTGAGCAGCAAGATCTCTCGCCGCGGTGATATCACCGAGACCGGCACCATACTGCTGCATGGCCGCCTCTTGAGCCGCCTGCAGATCGGTACGCGCACCACTCAGACCTTGATATAACGCACCCAGACCGGCCTGTAGACCGCCTGTGATGTCCTGTCGCGCCGCTCCCAGACCGGCACCCAGAGCGCCCATACCTAATTGTGTACCAGCTCCGACAGCGCCTGTGGCCTCCTGAGCGCCTCTTTCAAGCGCCTGCTGTGCCAGGACTGCGCCTTGCAGGAAATCTTGTCTAGCCTGTTGCTCAGCTGCTGATATTGTTCCCGCCGCTCCAATAAGACCGCCAGCCAAGGCGCGTTCTGCTCCGGAAAGTCCTGTTGCTCCTGCAGATCCTGCGCGGCCTCCTACAGCTGTGGTAGAGGCGATCCCAGAAGCAACATTGGCAGTCCCAGCTTGAGCGGACTTAGCAACTGGGGCTTTTCCTTGGGCATACATTGCTTGAACCTGAGCCAATGGAATACCCGTTGCTCTAGAATAGTCATCTACCGATACGTCAAAAGTATCCATGTTTTGAGCAATTTGGGCGGGAGAGTCAGCCGTCTCTAGCGCGTAGCGACGAATCAAATTATCTGGAATCCCGTTTGGAAACTCTCTTCTCGCTCCTTCAGCACCTAAAGCAACGATATCCTCGATCTCTGTTAGTTCTTGTGCGCGAGTATATCTTTGCGTAGCTTCATCAATTGGATAATTGATTTTTGTGGCAATATCATTGATGTTGACATCGTTCTTTACCATCTCGCGGTAAATCTGCTGATCTGTTTTATTGCCTTCAGCAATAAAATTAGCAACCTTGTCTAAGCCTGAAAGCTCTTCTGCCACGGCCTGTTCTGCCGCTGTAACAACTTCAGCCTGAGCAGCGTTAGCTGCTGTTTGTACAGGCGTCTGAGCAGACACAGCAGTATCAAAAGCTTGCTGAGCCACGTCTCGTGGTACGTTCAGCATGTCGGCAACAGTTCCAAGATCTGCGCCGGTTCTCTGAATCATAGTTGCAATTTGTGAATGATCAGAGCTTGGATTAGCCTGTACAAACTGCACAACCAGCTCTTCTGCTGAAGGAATACTGATACCACCCAACATTCCTTCTGTGTCTATTTCTCGCATTCTGGCCATTAGAAACGCCCCATTCGCATCAGTTCACCGATATCGGCTTGTGTAAGTCCCGTACCGCCAAGAGCGTTAGCGGTTGGACTCATAGTCATTCCGTTACCCATGCGCAGCATCTGTGCCTGTTGATCTCGGTACTCAGGAGTCAGCATTCGCGGAGTTGGATCGATTGTTGTCGCCTCCTGAAGATAGGCTGGATTGACCACGGCTTCAGGTAGACGCTGTTGCGTGAAGGACATATCGTAGCTGCCTTCGTATGGCTTCAGAGCCGCATAATTTACATCGCTTCCCCGCATGGCCTGTTCGTACATTGGCATACCAGCCAGGAGAGCCTGCTGTGCCGCAACATTGCCTCCGGTGAATGCCTGGGCCTGCAGTGGCATGGCCTGACCGTACACATTAAGACCTGCCTGTTGTCCGGCTGTAAATGCGCCGTATTGGCTTGGCATGGACTTGCGGATATCAGCACGCGCCAGAGCCTCCTGCCGAGCAAGGAAGTCTCGAAGCAGCTGATTGCTCTTCTCTTGACGTTCGATGGCTTCGTCAGACTCGCCGCCGAATAGTATTTTGACCAATTTACTCATATCGTGCCTCTAGTTCCTGCCTAGTCATGCCAAGCATCCACTGATCGTATATTGTACCGTTTTTCTTGAAGGATTGGCGTATTTTGCCTTCAACCTTCATGCCGCACTGCATGGCGAATAACTTCGCGTTCGGGAAACAGGTAGCTATTTCCGCATTGATTTTCTGGTAGTTCGTGTTGTGGCATATCCACGCGAAAAATTCATTCGCGCCTTGGTATGCCAGCTTCCCGCGGTACTTCTTCGGTATCGTGGGATGGATCTCGATGGTGATGCCGTTTCTCAGCTCCGCCATCCAGATGCCTAATACATCATCGCCTTCTTTGTGCAGGAACCAGCCTGAGTTCATGTCAGGTGCCCACTCGCTGGTAGTGAAGTCGTCTTCGCATATTTCATCAAAAACGCCATGCTCTATGATGTAGCTCTTGATAAATTCTGCGTTGAAGGTTCTCGCTATCACACCAGTATCCAGCCTCGCGTCCTGTCTCCTGCGATACTGGGAAGCATTTTGCGATACTGTATCGCGCCAGCTCCGCCAGCTTCATCCAAGTACAAACTGTACTGCCTAGCCTCGATGACACCTTCAGGAGATCCTGTCCCGACTATCGGGATCGCCAGAGAAGCCTCCTGAGTCCACTGCCGGAAAGGCTGGCTCATTGTGCCGTTTACTTCCACGATCGGCTGTGCGACGTTCAGCTTGTACGTCATTGTGAAGCCTCAATGCTCGCGGTCAGTTGTATAAGAACAGGCTTTACCGGATCGCTCATAGTGAACCTAAATAGCTCAAACCGCGATGCTCTTCCGTTCCTGCGCCAGATACACCGGTGATCATATTCACCGATACGCCCGAGGCTGCGGTATCTGGTATCGCTCCATGTCTTGCCGTTCTTGCTCCGCGCCATACCAATCTGAGGATCCACCGAGTCGCTGTTGCCTACTCCGCTCTCAACAGTCATCTCGATCTGCGGGAGAAAGAAAGCGTCCATGTTGTTTTGGAAAGGCTGTGTGACAATAGATCTGCGAATAGGCTCTTCGTATTCGGTATAGACATCAGGATCCAGCCTGCCTATCCGGCCATCAATGATGTCGCCTGCCCAGATCTGATTGTACGCCTTGACCATGGACGCGGCGCGGTAAGCGCCAAGAAATCCACCGATAAACGACTTTCTTTCATGCCAGCGCTTGCTGATTATGTCGTAGACCAACGTGCTGCTGGGAAGCGCAAAGCCGACAAAGTAAGCTCCTTTCTGCGCGTAGCTCCACGAATAGATATTCAATACCTGGTCTTGCGTGAGCGTGGTCAGCTCCTTGTCTATAGCCGTTGTAGAGATCTTGACTACATCGTTTCCTTGCAGCGCCCAGATCGCCGGAGATTCGTTTTGGCCGGAGCCAACAAACACGAAGGTATCCTGAATAGCTTGAATGCTGAAAGGACTCGCTATGCCTTTCGACAAGAATAGTCCTGTTCTCTGGAACGGGAAGTCAGCGCCACCGATGTTCTGGAAAGCCTCTATAGTCTGGGAGCCGCCGATAAACAGCTGGTTCTTGAATACGATAGGAGCAACAATTTCGTCAGGATCCGACTCAGCAGCACCGAAGTCTAGTGCGTTATACGACAGACCATCATTCAGAGCACTGACAATAAACTTCTTAGAATCTGTAGTAAGACAAAAATAACCATCTATATAGACTACCTGCTGCGGGTTACCGTTAGCTGTGAAGTCAGCATCCGTAATCTGAGCGAACGAATCCGTAACGTGGTTGTAAATGTAGCCGTTACCTCCCGGCACTAAAACCAGCATCTGCGTACCATTGTCAGCCATTGATACTCTGCCAGATCCGTCTATTTGACCGTGATCTGTTAGAACATAGCTGGCTGACATACTGTATAGCTTTCCATCAATAACAAAGTAAGGCACACCGTTCATTTCATGTGCGCCACGGCAGTTACTGATGTCACTTGCGCTAGCTACTTGTGTAAGACCGGGCGTGCCAAACAGAGTCTCCTGATTTAACGCAG
>Ga0208160_1000912_pt1 | contig 13039 bp, 35 predicted proteins | sample CB_VirMetaG_FD_184536 | JGI IMG/M metagenome (GOLD analysis project Ga0208160, IMG submission 184536) | Freshwater to marine saline gradient viral communities from Chesapeake Bay - CB_1504_1 Viral MetaG (SPAdes) (version 4) | ecosystem: Environmental > Aquatic > Marine > Coastal | place: USA... | reverse complement strand
TTGTTTTCCTTTATTTTTTCTCAGTCAGTTTTTTAAGGTTAGTTTATTTTTTTGTTACTTTTCAAAAGCTTGCTAGAGTTAGTGGTTTTCGTGAGACAAATAAGCCTTGACAAGAGTAGCTACAAGGTCAGAACGAACGATGTCATCAACTGTAAACTCGATCACAGGAACATCTAAACCAAACTTTTTAACAATCTTTTTAAACTCTACTAACCCTGAGTCACGAGTATCTCTTTGCATAGGGTCGCCCATAAGAATCATCTTAGAGCCTTCACCAATACGTGTAGTAATTGCTTTAACCTCTTCATAGGTCAAGTTCTGAGACTCGTCAACAAGAATAATAGTATTCTCAAAACTAGCACCACGAATAGTCTCTAGAGGATGAAACTCAATTTGTCCTGAATGTCGTTTAGCGTCGTAGTCACCAGCTCCTAGACGTTTCTTAATCTCACTAGTCATTGGAGCCAACCAAGGTCCTAACTTATCATAAATATCACCGGGGAAAGAACCAAGAGTTTTACCTGTTGGGATGTTAGCACGAACTAACACTAACTTCTTAACACGGCCTTGTACTAGTAAGTTCACTGCTGCATTAACCGCACAAAAAGTCTTACCAACACCTGCAGGTCCGCTAGTGACCACTAGTTGGCTAACTTCAATTGCTCTCAACAGTCTATCTTGTGTTGCTGTCTTAGGCTGAATGTGAACAGCCTTCTGAACTAAAGGACGTGGTTGGACTTCTGTCTTGGTGGCGCGAAGACGAGTTCTTTTAGTCATGGTATTCCTTATAAAAAAGTGAGGAAAAGGATGTATCTATAATGAGATAATCTCAAGACAGAAAAACCCTCACGGAGAGTCGAAATGAAAGTTCTTAACGTTGCTTTGACTGCTGCCCAAGTTGGTGTGCAGGCTGTTAGTGTTGCTGCTATGTATCCACTGTTTGTGGTTAACGGTGCTGCTACTGCAGTTAAGGTTGTTGCTTCAGCAGCTAGCTTTGCTTCTGAAGTAGGTGTTGGTGTTATTGTGACAGGTATGAATCGGGCTTGTGACAAGCTCGAGTCGTATAAGACTGTGGAAGAAGAAGTAGTGCAGTCCCCTTGGGGAGACTCTGCTAAGTCGGTTAACTAAGACTCCAGACCTGAGCAGGTCATAAAAAGGCTCATTATCCTCTCAAGCTACCTTAATCTTGTATAGACATGGACGAGTTCTGCTTTATCTCAACTAAAAAAGGCAACCTAAAAACCCATGTCGAAACTAGTTAGAGCATCTAGTTCTACAAAAGCTCATCAATAACTTTAAAAAAAGGCAAGCTGTTAACTTTGCTTTTTTTTCAAAACCCAAAAAGAAAGAAAGAAACCTTAATTGGTTTACTTTTCTTTTTTTATCACAACCCTTGACGGAGAACGAAGATGAGAGTCAGTAATGAACCAGTGTTGATCAAGGAAGGTCACTCTATCATTGACTACATAGTCGAGTTAGACTTTGTAGATGATCAGACTGGTTATCAAAAAAGAGAATACGTAGGGGCTAACAACCGCTATGAAGCTATTGGAAAGGCTATCCTGAAACACACAGGAGAAACTCTTCCTCTAGCAGCTATCTCTGTTTGGGCGGCTGTCCACTCGGAGTAACAAGGCAAAAGGGGCTGATGCCGCCCTACAACTCAGCAGACAGGAGTCAACCATGCTGAAGACATTCAAGAACGCCTTGTATAACTGTATCCATGGAGGGTACTGGTACAAGATGTATCTCGAGTACTACGACGAAGCTTCTAAGCTTCATGATGAGGTTGACGATCTTAGGACTCGTCTCCGGGCGGCTGACGACACGATAGAGGCTCTGGAGGCCCAACTTCGTTTCTACAGACGTTAATCTACAGACCTGAGCGGGAGACTGCTCAGGTTTTAACACCGCATAAGGAGAGTCGAAATGAAGTCTGTAAAGTTTAAGTTTGTCAGTGTCTACAACCGTAAGCGTCAAGTGTTTGAAGGTACCTGTAACGGTGTATACTTCTCCGCTCGATTTGGAGAGCACTTGTTGGTAATTAACTTCAAAGGCACACATACCTTCTTGTCCACAATGACCTGGGAAGAGTCTGAGTCAACACGTAAGTCAATAGTCGAGGAGTTTCTTGAATGGAATTAACAGTTGAAGAGCTAGCAGCTCTTTGGACTATTTGGAGTCAAGACAAAACTCTCCAATCTGAACTTCGCTTTGGTCAGTTTGTTTGTAGCCGTAAGTTGACTTCGGGCTACTGCTGGCCTCGTTGTTTCTATGCTTCAACAGAAGATGCTTGGCTCTTGCTGTATGAAGTTGCTACTGGTCTGAAACCCTTTTCAGGTAGAAAAGTCTACTGAAGGAGAATCTAAATGTGGACTGCACTGTTTCTTGTTCTGGCAGTAACTGCTGTCGTTGTTATGCTTGGTGAGTGGTACGATCGTTGTGTTTATCGTCGTGAGTTGAAAGAGTGTGTAAAGAGTCACTATTTGAAAGACTATTGTCAGCTATTGACAGAGTATGAAGAAGGCTGTGTAGGAGCTTCTGTCTTGAACGATCACGAGGTTGCTTTCATAAAGAGACGATTGAACCGCTTGGCTTCACGAGTGTCTGTTTACTATCCCGGCTTCACCGCCCCAACCCTAGACTAGGAGGTCAACTATGTTTGTGTTAATCTGGAAAGCTACAGAAAACAACACTGCTATTTCTACAGTTTTCTCTAGTGAGAAAGAAATGGTAGAAGATCTTCAAAACACTAAGTTAAGGCTTATGCCTGACTACATCATCGCAGTAGACGAAACAAAAACCCACTCTTGGAAAGACTTTGTCTGAAAGGATCGACCATGAACTTTCGTGTTAACCGTGACAACCACGTTGAATTTCTTGACGGCGCTGTCTGGCGTCGTCCCACTGTGACTGACATGTCGAACTGGTCTAAACAAGACTGTTTGACCTATGCTGTCCTCGTAACCTTTGTACTCGACCAACATCAGGAGTTTGTACGATGAGCGTAGTTTTTCTAGTACCAACAATACCTCTGCTAGTTGTAGGGATAGTAATGGCAGCTCGCGCAGTACTAGAGCTGCTTAAACTGAAACTCTTGAGAAAGATTTATGACAATGTTGTTATCCATCCTTAGTCTTTATGCTTGGGTAGCACCTTATACACTACTATTGCTCGTAGCTCTAGTAGTCTTGCTATATAACAAATAATAAGAAAAGGAAATAGCTTTGATGGCACTACTCTTGAAATTTCTTCTGATAACTGTTGGATCTAAACTAGCTTCTTATGTGCTAGCAGATGTCCTTAGTTTTGTCTTGAAGAAGGTGCTCAAAGCTATTCTATGAGACTTGACAGAGGCTAGTTACTAGAATACCTCTAATAGAAGTCTGAATAGCAACCTCCCCTTCGGGGGAGGTCCTACCACTCTTAACTTTTTTCTAACCTGTGTCAGATACTGTCTAGATGAAAGGACATCCTATGACTCAAGTAATGCTATCGGCTTACTCTAGAACTAAACTAGAGTCTAAGTTAAAACGTCTACAAAGTCTAAACTGGATCAAACTAGACGAACCTTTTCTATCAGGTGTAGTCTGGTATCAAGCAATCGGAAAGGAATGACTATGGAAGTGTTGTTTATTTGGGTGTTAATCGCTGTGGCTTGTGGCTGGGTAGCTGAACAGCGAGGACGGTCTTATGTCAACTGGTTTCTGCTAGGACTACTGTTTGGGGTGTTTGCCCTGCTAGTTCTAGTTCTAGTTCCTAAGGTGGAGTGACTACTATGACGGTTAAGACAGGAGCAGACTGGGTTCATGACAGTGAACTGAGTGTAGGTGACACACTAGTAGCTGTCATTGACAGTATTCACTTTATCGTAAAAGAACACGAAGAGTTCAGGGTGGTGAAAAATCAACTTAATGATTACTGTATAGTAACTCATGATGGGATACTGCGACTAAGCCACTTTGATACTACTCGTTTCAAAAAGAAGGAGACTAATACTATGGTTGAAAAAGTAGGCTGCGACTGGGCTAACTCTAAAACACTGAAGGCTGGTGATCGGCTATTGTGTGTACACTCAACTAACAGCTACACAGTATGTAAAGGAGTCGTCTACACGGTGACCTTTGATCCTGCATCAACAGTACCGATGATCATCACTCCTGTCCAAAAAGTATGTCTAAGCTGTTATACTTCAACAAAGTTTAGGTTAGTTGAACAGGTCAACTGGGAGCTACCGTTGTTCGTTGAAAAGTTTAGCAACCCCCCAGTAACAAAAGTTGGGACCACTAAAGACGGGTTTGTAGTCATTGAAAACTCTGACGGGTGTCTCTACAAAGCCAACGCAACAACAGGAGTACTGACACTAGACCACGATCTAGTAGTTACTAACCGAGTCGAGCCTTGGCGACAGGCTTACAACCAATACACCTGTGACTGGAATCACAAGTCAGAAGAAACGCTGTTCCGGGAAATCTTTGAACTGGGGCGAACGTGGAAGCAAAACTGAAGGTTATACAGCTAGCTAATAAGACTCCACCTGTCTATCGGTCTAAGCATGCAGCTGCTCTCTACTATGGAAGGCGGCTGTTGTCTACAGGAGTCAACCGCTACAAGACTCATCCAATGATGCTGGCTTATTCTAAACACCCTGACTGTGTGAACCTGCATGCAGAAATCGACTGTTTAGTCCGAGCTATTAACCGTTACGGAACTGAAATACTAAAGGAGAGTATACTCTATGTCGCTAGAACTTGTCAAGATGGAACTGCAGCTAGCTCAAAGCCATGTGAAGGCTGCGAAAGAGCTATTAGGGCTTTTGGAATCAAGACTACCCACTACACCACAAAAGAAGGGTGGAGGACCCTTTAACCTAGGTCAGCGGGTTATCAATACTGACACTGGTTTTCCTGCTACTATTATTGGATTTGAAGGAAGAGGTCGAGTGATACTACGGTCTCATTGGTCTAATCGAGTCTACACTAAACACTATCGTTATCTGAAAGGTTGAGTCGATGATCAAGTTAAAACATGAAAAAGTAAACTTCTGTGACTACAGCAAACCTGAAGAGATTGCTTTAGAAGCTCAAGTTGTGCAAGAACGAGCTAGGACTCTAGAAGGTTGTAGTGATGTTCGATTTGAGTTAAACTCGGATCAGGACGGCTACTCTATGTTCTGGGTCTACTACCGGAAAGTAACAGAGGAAGAGAAAGAAAAACAGAAGAAGAGTCAGTTTCAAGGTAAGATGGCTCAGTACCTTCGACTGAAGAAAGAACTGAATCTATGAAGACAAGAGTAGTCAAAGTTTCCAAAGGCTACGTTCCTCAGTTGAGTAAGAGTACTGGATGGTTTAGTCCTGAGGAGTGGTATGGTGTTAGCCATACTAATTTCTATTTATGGAAGAAAGGAGAAGATCAACTAAGATACTGTCTAGTTCAAACAGAGAAGGAAGCAGAAGAAGTTATTACTCGGTATAATAGTTATACTAAAGATATTACTCTTCTCTTTTAACTAACTATTATTAGTTTGCCCCCCTCCCCCTAAGGAGAGAGACTCACCGTAATTCTTTTAACTGAACTACTACCAGATGCCCCCAAAGAACTCTCATTCTTCTTTATAGCTAAGAGGTGGGAGTCAACCAAAAGGAGTAAAGCTATGACACTCGAAGACCTAAGGAAGCGGTTTAAGTACCGTAAAGATGACACTAACAAGTGGAAAGTAATGGATGCTGAAAAAGGTCCGTTGTATGGTGACTGTGAAGATTTTGCAGTAACTGCTTTGTGGATTCTTTCAGATCGTTCTTGGACTAAGTTTTGGTGGAAAGTTACTACTCTTCAAGCTGTAGTTTGGAAGACTACGGTTAATGGAGAGGGTCATATCATGTTGTGGGTAAAGGGTAAAGGTTGGATTGACAATATTTATCCTTACTGGTCTCCTACTCCACGTCACAAAAAAGTGTTTCCTTATATAGTACCTATGCTAGCAGCAGTTATTGCTGCTGGGAAGGTGTAACATGGTAGAGTTCTTGAAACGGAGTAGCTCACCTTATCCTTTCCAAGAATGGAGAATCTTTCCACCCGATGCTATTGTACAAGTAAAGAATCAGCATGGTCAGTCTAGTATTGGACAAGCTAAAGAGTTCTGGTGGGGTTACGAGAAAGAGGGTAGTGAGTCTGTTATTCAACAAGCGCGACGGCTTGACCGTCCTAACAGAAGGTACGAATGGTAATGAAAAACCTAGCATGGCACTTCACAGGTGACACTCTCAGAGATGGCTCACCTGTTCCTCCTGTTGGAGAAACCCTTGTTTTTAAAGAAAAAATAGAGATCTGTCAAAGAGGATACCATTGGTCTAAACAACCTTTCGATGCTCTTACATACTCTCCGGGAGTAAAGTTACATCTTGTCAGTTATAGTGGTCAAGTGCAAGAACAGACAGATAAGGGTTGCTCTTCTGAACGCACTATTGTAAAGTCTATCGACGCAACACAGTTGCTTAGACGCTTCGCTGCAGACCAAGCTTTGTCAGTAAAACCTTTGTGGCATATACCTAGTGTTGTAGAAAAGTACCTAGTGACCTTAGACGAAAAATTAAGGGATGCTGCTTGGGCTGCTGCTAGGGATGCTACTAGGGCTGCTGCTTGGGCTGCTGCTAGGGATGCTACTAGGGCTGCTGCTTGGGCTGCTGCTAAGGATGCTACTAGGGCTGCTGCTTGGGCTGCTGCTAGGAATGCTGCTATAGATGCTACTTGGGATTATAATGCTGCTAGACTAGACTTTAATCAAAGAGTCTACAAGGCCTTTGGTTTGGAGTCTATCTGTGGATAAAACAGACTATTTGTGGTACAGTACTGCTCAGTATCAAGCCCTGTCTTCCCCTGATCCTAACAAAAAAGTTGGCTGTGTATTAGTTGATCCTGTAGGTAAGGTTCTGTCAACAGGTTATAATTGCTTTCCTAAGGGAATCGAAGACACAAAGGAAAGGTGGGACAACAGGGCCTACAAAAACCTAATCGTAGTTCATGCTGAAGTTAATGCACTTTTGAGCTGCAATCGTTGTGGAGGAGCAACACTCTACTGTACGAGTTTTCTTTGTTGTACTTGTGCAGGCGTAGCAATACAACGAGGTATTAAGAGGGTAGTCGTACCTAGGATTGACCCACAGAGTTCTTGGTACGGAAATTTTCTTGAAGCAAGGAGTCTACTACATGAAGCTGGTATCACTATTAACTATATTGATACTGATACTAGCAAACTGCTCTAAACCTACGTGTAACTTAGAGTATCTTGAAAACCCACACAACTGGAAGGATGACCTAGAATGTTTACTAAAATAATGCTATTGTTAGCTTCAATAACCAGTGTTGTTTGGTTGATTACCGCTGCCTACTATAGTGTCTATGGCAACTACCTACAAGCTTGTCTTTCATTACTGTGGTATTTTGCCTGTCTGTTTGCTGTAAAGGACTTAGAAAAAGATGTGCAATAACCACTATACAGACTTAGAAGGAGTGACTTGGCAATATCGAGCTAAAGGTCTGACTGTTCTAGAACGTTCAACAGATGGAGTAACTTGGAGCCAAGTAACAAACGAGGAGCTAGCTGAACTTAGTGAAAATCATATGAGATTCTTAGAGAGTCTAAATGATTGTTGCTAGTATTATTTGTCTCGCTCAAGTACTGTACTATGAGGCTCGATCAGAGCCTTTAGATGGTCAGTTGTTAGTAGCTGAAGTAGTAGCTAACAGGGTCAATAGTGAGGACTTTGAAAACACTATCTGTAGTGTTGTATACCAAAAAGGACAGTTCTCTTGGACTAAAGACCCGCCAAAAATATTAGAGGAGGAAGCATGGCTAGAATCAGTTAGGTTAGCTTCTGACATACTACAAGACAACCTAGAACTACCTGGAACGGAAGCTCTGTACTTCCATTCTGGCAACCCTACCAGCTTTTTCAAAACTAGAAAGCTGTTAGGACAATACGGTCAACATAACTTCTACAAGTGAGAAACAAAATGGCTATCAACGAGAAAAATAAAGTCTGGACAAAAGAAGAAGAACAGCACGACTTCTATCTCAAAACAACAGAGGTAAAAGACAAACCAGAGAACCCTTTCTTTGTTGTTCTAGGTGAGACTGCACAATCAACACTGGTGGAGTAAAAATGAAAATTGAAGAGCTTAAACTAGGAGATGTTCTACTACCTAAACGAGCAAAAGTACCTAAAAAAGTTACTAGAATAAAATACAAGACTTTTGCGGCACAGGTAACAGACAAAGTAGAATTTGTAGTAGTGTCTCCTATGCCGGAATGGAAAGGGGTAAGCTACAAAGCAAGTTGTAGTTACAACAGTACGCTGTACACTTCTTCCGACTTACAAGACTACAAGTACGACGGCAATGTAAATGAAACACAAGGGAACACTACAATGAGCAAGCTATTCAAGGTTATCGGTGAAGAAGTCTACGGTATCCACATTGGAACCAACACTGCAGGAGAACTAGTACTCGAGATTCGAGGCGATGCTAACAACTCTATCAAGGCTTTCAAGAAAGATCTGCTTGAAGAAGTGAAGCCTTATACGGTAAAGCTTGTGTCAGTTACTACAGGAGGGACTCATCGTCATGTCACTGTCGAAAAAGGCAAGCTGAACAAGCTTGACTTGATTCTTTGGAATCAACAGCTTTGGACTGTAGTTGAGCTTGACACCAAACAAGATGGTTGTGCTGAAGCCAACTCAATGAACACTAAGCGCCTAATGGTAGGAGAACTCTAATGAAAATCGACTCAATCAACTCTTGCTGCACTGCCAAGATTCTTTCTTGCTTTGAAGAAGGGAAAGGAAACTATGTCCCCGCTGTTGGTCTGGATGCTCAATACAAGGGTCGTTCTATCGGAACAACAAAACAAGAGTTACTTAAAGAGTTGCTAAACTGCAAACACTCTGGTTATGCCATGGTCATCGCCTTTACTAACGACAAACAAGTAGAAGCTAACGCTATGCTGCGTGAAGTCGGGTTCAAGGGTACTCGCTATGCTTCGAAAGGGATACACCCCGACACTAAACTGAAGCTGTGGTGGATTCCACTAGCGTTGATTGAGGCGCAAAATGCAAAACAAACAACAAGTGACAAACAATAACCAAGGTATCGGCTTTGTTGGGTTACTGACTATCGTGTTTATCACGCTCAAGTTAACAGGGTACATTGCTTGGTCTTGGTGGTGGGTGTTGAGTCCTTTGTGGATCTCAGCTCTTATTGTTATTGCCTTCTTAGCTCTTTTTGCTGTATTACTAGCTAAGAAGTAAAACCTAAACGAGAAGGCTGGTGAAAACTGGCCTTCTTCCCCAACAATGGAGAATCAAATGAAGTACTATGTCGAGTGGAAGTTGAGCAACGGCAGTCAAGCAGTTATTCGTACAGACGGGTCTATGTTGAAGAAAGATGCCGAGTTGATTGAGACCTTGCTCTGGAACTACGTTCCGGTAGTCTGGGTCGAAGTCCGGGAAGACAAGACCACCTCTTAACTATAAAGCAGAAGGCTGGAAACGGCCTTTTGCTAGTCATTAGACTCCGTAGCTCAATGGATAGAGCAACAGCCTTCTAAGCTGTGGGTTGCAGGTTCGAGTCCTGCCGGGGTCACCAATAAAAAGGAAGAAAAAATGAGTCCATACTGGTTAAGAACAGATATCACTCTTCTTCAAAAGTTGAAGATTCATCTTAGGATAGCTGACTACCAAGCAGGTTACCCTTCTGGAGAAGCAATGTATACTAGTATCAAAGACTATGAAAAGTCTACTGGTCTCTCTTTTGGAGTTCAGCTAGAGACATTAGACCGAGCAGCTGATGGGAGTGCTTAGCTATGGTTGGAACGTTACCTTCAACTTACTATGTTATTGAATACAAAGATAAAATCATAGGTAGAGGCACTACTCTTAGTGAGGCTTATGAGAACATAACAAACCATTACTTTCAAGTAAACGACGATGGTAGAGTGGTTTTAAATAGACGTGTGTTGTGGGGACCTTCTTACTTAATCGTAGGTATGCCTTGCTCCTTTCTAAACAATCATTTTACAAAGGAAGAAGCATTGAAAGACTGGTTTCGAAACTATGCTAGACGAGCGTTGCCTTACAAGGTACACAGAGCACTAAAAGACTGGTGACAACAATTGTGGAAGTGGGTGTTGGGACACAAGAGGGCCTTATAAACCCTTTAGCTATAGATGATAGTTCTGGACCGAGATCGAAACTCGGCACTTCTACCAATCAAACTAAGGAGTCTACATGGACACAGGTAATCACGAAAAAGCTAATGCAGACGTGCGTCTTGGTGTTCGACCCAACTGCCCTTGTTGTGGCGGCGGTGAGCGACGCAAAGGACGTAAGTCAACTCGTGCAGCTAGTAACTACCAAACCCGCAAACATCTTCGTGCCAAACCTAAAACAAAGGATCACAGATGAACTACAATAAACACCCTACTTTGAAAGTAGGAGATCATGTACGCTGTTTGAAAAGGTTGATTCCTTTTGTAGACGGTACTCGCCACAATCAAAATGATATCTTCATCGTTGAAGAGTCTACACTGGCTTACTACCAGTTGTTTACCGACAATCGAAACTACGAGGTTGTACAATGAAACTCTACCTTCTTGTGTTGTATCTTTGTCTATTTATCGCCCTGTCTTTTGGAATAGTCCTACCCTTCTTGTTTTCAGCCCCTAGTGATTTTGCAGTTATTGGTGGGCTTTTTTATTTACTAGTAGCTTTGCCTTACTTTGTCTATGAACTTGTGTTGATCATCAAAAAGGAACTGTCTAAATGAAAAAACTTCTCGGTCTAGCTGCTGTACTTCTAACTCTTACTGCTTGTTCAACTGTTCCAGCAGGTCATGTTGGTATCAAAGTCTTCCTTCTTGGGGGAGCAAAAGGAGTAGACCATGAAGAGCTAGGTGTAGGTCGTTACTGGATTGGTTGGAATGAAGAGCTATATCTGTTCCCTACCTTTATGCAGAACTTTGAATGGACAACAGACTCTCGTCCCGGCTCTGAGAACGACGAATCTATTAGCTTTCAAACTATCGACGGTATGGTAGCTAATGCAGACGTAGGGGTTAGTTATTCAATTGACGCCACTAAGGTCTCTACAATCTTTGAAACTTATCGTAGAGGTGTTGCTGAAATCACTGACACTTTCCTCCGTAACATGATCCGTGACTCGCTAGTAAAACAAGCCTCAAATAAGCCAATTGAGTACATCTACGGTGCTGGTAAGTCAGAGATGATGACTAAAGTTCAAGAGGAAGTGTCAGTTCTTGTAAAAGAACGAGGTATCATTATTAACCAGATCTATTGGATTGGAGAGATCCGAGTACCAGAGGTAGTTAAGACAGCTATCGACGCTAAGATTGAAGCTACACAAAAGTCTCAGCAACGAGCTAACGAAGTAGCAACTGCTAAGGCAGAAGCTGACAAAAAAATTGAAGAGGCCCGAGGGCAAGCTGAGTCTCTTCTGAAGGTAGCTGAAGCACAAGCTAAGGCTAACAAACTTGTTGCAAGTTCACTAACACCTGAGCTAGTCCAATACTTCAGTCTTGAGAAATGGGACGGTAAACTTCCTACCTTTACAGGTAGCTCTGCAATTCCTATGATCCAACTCCCTAACTAAGGAACACTACAATGACCAACAACTTCTTGACCTTCTCTAAAGCTGTTGACAAAGCCTTTAAAGAGTTTTCGAAAGGAGAACTTTTCGTAGTAGAGTTGTCCAAAGATCTGCTCTGGGAAGAGTATCTCTCTGCTTTTCCTGTTGGTACTAATGATGTGTTTCGTCAGCGTACTCATCACGATTGCTCTTGCTGCCGTAACTTTGTAAAGAATGCCGGTGTAGTTGTAAAAATTGAGAACAATCAAGTGGTGTCAATCTGGAAGGATTTAGTTGTTCCTTTCCCCTATGATGTGGTTTCGGCGCGGCTTGCTCACCTTGTTGAGAATTCCAAGATCCAAAACATCTACCGTACAGAGGAGAAGCAATACGGTGCTGAGTTCACTAATGAGCTGACAGAGAAAAAAGAGGTTCTACGTTGGAATCACTTTGTTGCTGTTACTGACAAGAAGCACTTTTCAACTAAAGTTGCAGAGCTACTAGGCTCTGCAGACTCAGCTAAGGGTGTTCTTCAACGGGGCCTTGAAGAGTTCAAGTCAGCCCATCTAGACACTGTCCTAGAGCTGATCAAGGACGGATTGTACCGTGGTAACGAGTTCAAAGAAAAAGTAAATAGTTTCAAGGGCTTAGCTGAACAATACAGCAAGCTTAACAGTGAAGAAGCTAGGCTGAACTTCTGTTGGTCCAACTATCAGTCACCTCAAGCTCAGCTTCGAAATACTGTAATTGGTTCGTTGCTACAAGATATTGCAGGGGGGGTTGAGTTAGAAAAAGCAGTAAAGTCTTATGAAGCAAAAGTAGCTCCTGCAAACTACAAGCGGCCAAAGCCAGTTATCACACAAGCAATGGTAAAGCAAGCTGAAGAAACTCTTGAAAAAGAAGGTCTTCTAAATGCTTTGCATCGTCGTTTTGCTCGGTTAGAAGATGTGTCGGTTAACAATGTGTTGTTTGTGGACAACAAAGTTCAAACAAAAATGCGGGGTGGACTGCAAGATCTTCTTGGAGGAGAAGTTCAAACTAAGAAGGTAGAAGTAAAAGAAGCTGTTAAAATCGACGCAGACTCTTTCTTAGCTGAGATTCTACCAAAAGCTAAGAAAATTTCTGTAGTACTTAAACCCACTCAGAGCAACAACTTTGTGTCGTTGACTGCACCAGAAGAAGAGGATAAAGGTAACCTACTAAAGTGGGATAACGACTTTGCTTGGTCTTATAAAGGAGAGTTAGCAGACTCAGACTTAGCTGCTAAAGTAGTAGCGCGGGGAGGCCGAGTTGACGGCGTCTTCCGCTTCTCTCATATGTGGAATTATGGTAAGCGTAATACCTCATTGATGGATCTCCATGTCTACATGCCTAATAATCGTCAAGTAGGCTGGAATCGG
>Ga0208160_1000905_pt1 | contig 13144 bp, 5 predicted proteins | sample CB_VirMetaG_FD_184536 | JGI IMG/M metagenome (GOLD analysis project Ga0208160, IMG submission 184536) | Freshwater to marine saline gradient viral communities from Chesapeake Bay - CB_1504_1 Viral MetaG (SPAdes) (version 4) | ecosystem: Environmental > Aquatic > Marine > Coastal | place: USA... | reverse complement strand
TCAAGAGGAATTTAACGCTAGGTCATCAGCCGCTTCATTCTTAGGGACATTGCAAGCGTCGTATTCAGACTTTCATTACTTACGTGATATATGGAGAAAGAATACAGAAAAAGACGCGTTACTTGGCGTATCAATGACAGGTATTGCGTCAGAGTCTAATTTAAAATTAAACTATGAAGAAGCAGCAGAACACGTTAAAAAAACCAATGAAGAAACAGCTGGACTACTCGGAATTAATAAAGCAGCAAGAACCACGGCCGTTAAGCCGGCGGGAACTACTAGTCTTGTCCTTGGTACTTCTAGTGGGATTCACGCTTGGCACAATGATTATTATATTCGCCGTATGCGATTAGGAAAGAATGAAGCAATCTATTCTTATCTTGCTATAAATCATCCAGAATTGCTTGAAGATGAATACTTTAATCCAACATTGCAATCAGTCATTTCAGTTCCTCAGAAGGCTCCGGATGGCGCTATAACAAGATATGAATCAACATTAGATCTTCTTGAAAGAGTTAAATTAATTTCTAGGGATTGGGTTAAGGTTGGTCATGACAAAGGTAACAATACACATAATGTTTCTTGCACGGTTTCAGTGAGAGATGATGAATGGAAAATCATTGGCGAATGGATGTGGGCGAATAAAGAATACTATAATGGTCTTTCTGTATTGCCTTATCACGGTGGAACTTATAAGCAAACTCCATTTGAAGATTGTACTAAAGAAGTTTATGAAGAAATGATGAAAACATTAAAAGACGTAGATTTATCAAAAGTAATTGAAGTACAAGACAATACTAATTTTGCTGATTCAGCAGCTTGTGGAGGAGGTAACTGTGAGATTGTATAGTTATCTTGGGACAAAATGCTGGATTTATTCATTATATATAAATAAAATATGAAAGAACAAACATTAATAGAAATGAAAAATAAGGTTGAAGCATTAATTAGAGTGCTTCAACAAGTGATAAGCGAACAACAGCATATCACTACATTAGCAGCAGGAACTTTAGAAGCGGTTAAACTTATGCCTGGATATGATGAAGCAATTAAAACTTTAACAGAAAAAGCAAAAGAGCAACCGGTTGAAGAACCAAAATTTGAATTATAATTTAATTTAGTAATTAAAAAAGGGGATCATGAAGTTAATCATGCATCCCCTTTTTCGGTTACAGGAACAGTTAGGTATGGTGCCTATTTATATTCGTTCCTTTTCTATTGACCCATTCTTCTATTAGCTCTTTTTATTTGCTTTTTAATTTCCAATTCAATCTGTCTTGATATAGGTAAATTAGCAATAGAGTCTTTAGTACGTGCTCTTTTTTCTTTTCCTTTTATTATGCCTTCCTGTTTTCTAGTTTCCTTAGCTTTCTCTCGTATTAAAACATCACCAGGAGTTTCCTCAATCCCTATAGTATACGGCGTAAAACCAACTCCAACTGCAACTCTTTGCCATGCTTTATTCTGAGCATTCATTGCTTGAGAAACATTTTCTATCTTGTTTACTAAACGATCCAATGGAATATTTGTAGCCGCTTCAAATACTTTACCTGTTACAGAATACATTGGTCCTAAATGGACTCTTCCGTCTTGCATTATACCCCATCCTCTTGCTTCTATAAGATCCTTATCAAACTTAGTTCGTTGAGCAGCACTGTATATTTTACGAAGTTTAGATCCAATAGGAGGAGAAATATTAGCAGCTTCCAATACGACTTTAGCATAGTCAGCTTTAAACTTTTTCTCACGTTCTTCCATGTATTTAGTAGCTATGTTTTTAACCGTAGCAACTACACCTCCCGCGAAACCAGTACCCCTAAGAATACTGTCAAGTACTCCGTTTGCAACACTAATTATCTTTTTGTCTTTATCGGCTAATCTTTTCTTTTTCTCTTCTTCAGTTTCCTCTTCATCCGTCCCAAACAATAAAGCGAATAATCCCTGCTGTAGCACAGAGAACATAATGTTTTGAATCAACAAATAATATCCTATTTTAGCAATATGTGTTTTAGCATCTCCTCTGCCGTTCTTAAGATCTAAATAAGACTTCTTAATTATACGGGACTGCTGCATTGCGGTGTTTTGGAAAGTTAATAGCAATCTACCAGCAGGGCTAGCTTGTTGCTTAGATATATCTTTTGGATCACCTGACTGTTGTGTCTCGTCAGATACTTTTGTAAAGTCTTTCCATGCTTTATCTTCCGCTTCTTTATCGGTATACTTTCTTTTTAATTCGCCTTCTGAATCAAGACCTTCGTATTCTGATTGATAAGTTTTAATTCTATTTCTATAGAATGGAGCACCTCCTGAAGCAATGGCAAAACTATCCGCTAATTGTGTTGGTGTATAACCTATCTTTAATAGATAAGATATCACTGCGCCAACTTTATTTTTACTACCAGCAGCCGCGTTAGCGATTTCAGCAGAAGCAACGTCTTCTTTTAGTCCGCCTCTACGTTCTTTCATTTTATCAGAGTTCCATATAAGAGCAAAATCAGACCAGTATTGTTTTTGATTTGCAAAAGCCGCTCCAGCTGCTACGGGGTTATTGTCTCTTAGGTTTAAGAAGTTGACTGCTCCAATTAGCTGCAAAGCAGCAGATCTTGCGTTAAGGAACATAATAGTCCCGGTCGATCCGTTAACCCATTCGCTCCAGGCGCTAGTCTCTTTATCTTTACCATAACTTCTATTCTTACCATTGATCATTCTATATAAAGAATCTTCTAAAGCTTCTCTAACATTTGAACCATAAACAGCTTCAATCTTATTCATATTAGGACCAACCAATCTTCCGGCTTCCCATTTACCAAACATCTCTTCGACATTGTCCATGAACTCACCTAAGAATTTCTTCCTTCCGGCACCTTCGGTTACATTATGTAAATCTGATATTATAGTATCTGTGTCCCAAAATTCAGAAGGGTTTACCCACCCTTTTTCTTGACGACTCATCGCTTTTAATCCGTCTTTAAACGCTGATAATTCTGGATCGTTATTAACCAATTCAGTTAACTTGTTTGTATCTCTCTGTGATAGCCCAGGGATCTCCGTGCCGGCCTCTTTCCATATTGCAACACGTAATGCTTGATCATACGTAAAGTCTTTATCTGGAGTTAATTTTTCAAGCTTAGTTTTTATATTTGGAAACGATTTTGTCAATGCTTTGTACTCTCTTTTAATAGATTGTCTTGCGGCATCCATCAAATCATTACCATTAACATAAGGTATTAATAAAGCTTGATCAAAGAATCTTTTTTGCTCTTCACCTAACGTTCCTTTACCTACAAAGTTGTATAATAATAATTCAAAATCTGCGGCTGATGGTGGAACATATATATTAAATTTGTTTTTACCAGCTCCTCTTCTTCTTGCTACAATATCAGAAAACACTTTATAGTTCTCCATACCTGTATTCTCTTCAATAATCTGATTGAATCTAGGCGATATTGTTTTACTGAATTTAATCTTAGCTTGTTGAATTTTAGATTTGACATCTAATACGTCTAAAGCATTTTTAACGGCATTTACATTGGCAATAGCATCATCAGCAAAGTAGAAGTCATTGTACCCTTCCGCTGCTTTAGCAACCATCCAATCAGCTTTTGCTTGGCCTGTACTATTACCTAGTCCAGTTATATTTTCTAAAGGTATATTAATATCAATAGAAGCTAAGAATTGATGAATTGGTTCTGCTGAATTTGCCGGTCTAGCCGTAAGAATAAAGAAATTGTTTGGTCCAAATTTACCAATCATCTTCTTCATCTTTTCAACCATAGGGCCTGGTTTACCGCCAACTACTTTGCTAAATTCTGAAAAATCAAATACGGCTCCTTCTTCTAATAAGTTAGCCCCTTCTTTCGCAAACTCCTCAGCATTTAATTTGCCGGAAGTACCATCAGGCATTGTGTATAGCACACTACCTTTCGTCAAACCGATTGTATCATCAAAATCAAAAACAGAAATACCTTTTGATGGTTTAGAATAAGATGTTGAAGCTTTTGTAATAGCTTCATTAGTTATTAAATTTTCCCTAATTTCAGAATTATTTTTATATTGAGTAAACATTGCATTATTAGAAGCGGCATTATCTACATTGTATTTTGATTTCTGTTTAAAATTTACCAATGTTGGAAAAATTCTAATTCTATTATAATCACCCCCCCTAACTAATCTAGCAGTTAATTTAACATCGCTGTTTAATAACGGAACACCTAAATTTAATACATCTTTACCTAATGCGAATAATCCTTGTTTTCCAATATTAATATAATAAACGTCTTTGCTATTATATAATTGTTCTATTATTTTCTGATCAGTTATTACAGATACTGTTAAATCTTTTTGAAAACCTTTATCTCGTAAAAATTCATGTTGAGATTTTGTCATCTTATAAGGCCATGATTTCACGTTAACTCCAATACTTTCGGCTGCATCTCTATATTTTTTAAAGCTATTGTTTTTGTTTTTTAATTTAGTGGTAAGCTCGTCTGGTAATATTATATCTTTAGAAATATAAAAACTATTATTATCTAAATCAAAATTTATTGAAGCACTACCCATTTGGGCTAAAGCATTTAATTTCACTTCGATATTTAATATGTCTTTACCTAGTTGTAAATTAATATCTCCATTTCCAGTAGAATCAAACCCTTTTGCTTTTTTAGTTATAAGTTTTACTCCTTTTAATTTAATCTTTTTTAATTCTTTTAAAATTATATTTTCATAAGCAATTCCTCTTACCCCAGCCTTTATTTTTTGTAATTTTGCCACAAGGTCAATATAATCCTCGAAAGCATGTTGTTTAATTTTTTGTCTATCTTCTTCTGGTATACGGTTTAAGATAGCTTTAACTTCAGCGGAATCAATACCATAATCAGAAGCAGCATGAAACAATTCAGCAGAAAAATCATTAAATTGTTTTACTGAAATTGAAAATTTAACATTACCTCTTTCTACTTGACGAGCTAATTCTGTTGCAACATTATCTATCAATTCAACACCAAGTCTTTGCTGATTAGTAACTAAAGCATTATATATTTGGCCTTCTTTTTCAAGATCATTATTTATAATATCAAAAGCAGATTCTTCAGCAATAGCCTTAGCTAATGATTCTTTTCTACCACGTATTGGATTTCCGTCAGGACCAATAACTTGCGCTAAATAATCTTCAGTAGAAACATTATTAAATACATTAGGCAATCTTCTAACTAACTCAGCTCCAGAAGTTCTACCTGCTTGATCTGTAGTTGTTTTCTCTCTATCTATTTTTTGACCAACCCAATCAGGATAATTAACCCATCTGCCATCAATTTGCTTCTGTATTGCCTGCGGTATTCCGCCTTGCCCATCTTTTCCCATAAGCCACGTAGTAGTCATATTCTCTAATACATAACGCTTATGCTTTGTCATAAACTTTTTAAGTTGGTCGTCTTTTTTACCGCCCATTATAGTTTTAAGATCAATGTCAATTTGTTTACCAACCTCGTCTCTAATTTCGCTTATTATAGGGGTTACAGTACGGTTTAATGTAATCGGCGCATCTATTCTAGACTTAATAGTTCTGAGTATTGTTATAATCTTATTTTCAATAGTTTTTAAAGCTTCTGGTTCGAAAAGATTTGATTCTAATGCGTTTTTATACTTTGGCTTTTCTTTTACCTCCTGAACAGATTCTTCAGCTATTAACGCTTTCTCTTCTGTAACATCTTTTTTAAATTCGCCTTCAAGAACTCTTCTTGACGCAGTGATAGCTCTAACGGGTAAATACTTATTAATATAAGCCGCTAACGGAGTACCTTGTTTTGGATCATACTTCATGATCATGCTAAGTATTCCTCCGTCGCCAGTTTCTATTTCGTCTGTTAATAATTCTTTATCAAACCCAGGAGCGTCTCTACGCTTATCAACGATGCGATTCGTAATTGGTTTAAATAATTTTATAATCTCATTAGCTCCTTCAACGCCTCTCTCATTATATATTTTTTGTACTTTATCAGAAGACACTGCTCCTTTTTCGTTCTTAATTATTTCTTTAACCTCTTCTTCAACATTTACTTTTTCTTCTGCTTTTGGCTTTTTAATAACTTCTTTAACCTCTTCTTCGGGGGTTTCTTTAGCTTTCTTTAATTCTAACTCTAACGTTTTAAGACGGCTAGTATAATCATCATAATCAACCTCGTCATTGTCAAATTGGTCCTCTAACTTGTCTATCTTTTTTTGTACTTCATTAACCTTAGTGATTGATAACTTTGCTTTTTCTTGGTCTCCTCCAATAATCTTGCCTGAAAAATCAATTAGTTTTTCTTGCTGCATTTTGCCAAAGTGAGCTTGCTTATTATAATCTTTTACAAATTGATATACAGCCGCTCCTTGGTCTTCTTTAAATTTAGGGAATCCTTTTGGTAATAAATTATTTATAAAGTTTCTAACAGCGTTTAAGCTGTCTGTTTTTAACTTTACACCATCAGCACCCAAATCAGATAAGGCATTTAATGCTTCTTCGTAATAATCTTCGTTTTTTATAATCTCTCCTTTGTCATCTCTAAGTCTAAGTCCTTCTTTGCTCCTTTCCGCATAACTAGAATCTATCCTAGCTGTTACTAAAGCAGACAAATTAGGATCAAAAGCTTCTAAGTATTTTAATAAGTTTTCCCCTGCTTTATTTACGCTGGCTTGATCTTTGAATGCTTTTTTAACAGCAGAGTGTAGCACCTCATGAGATCCAACTCCTGTTCTTCTATTCTTCGCGGAGTTTGGGACATGAATTAAAGCTACTTGCCTGCCGTTAACATCTATGTTTACACCTTCTGCTTGTCCATTGTTAATTGCTACAGCAAACTCTTTTTTACTTTTAGCGGTCGCGTCTGACTTATTATACTCTTTTATTATATTTTCATTAGCGTTTGGGCCGTCAAAATCTAATACTTGTACGTTTATTCCATTCGTTTCAGCAAATATTTTTGCATTTTCTATCCCTAACTTTACTGATTTTGAGTAGTAATCAGTTACGTAATTTTCTAATGCTTTATTCTTAATTTCGTCTTTTGTTAACTCACCAATTCTGCCTCCTTGTAATTCTAACTGTAATTTTGCTGTATTTAATAATTCTTGAGATTGTGTATTTCCTAAGTTATTAAAATTGTTAATCACTTGTTTTAAGCTAGTTTCCTGCATAGTTGTATTGTATGCCTCGTAGCCTTTTGTAAGGTCAAATTCAAACCTGCTTTCTCTATTAGTTTGTATATTACCTTCTTTTACAATAGGATCAGTTAATAGAGCTTCTCTTTTATCAACTAATTCATTAAACTTGCCTCTATAGTGAGACTCCATAGCTTTCAACTGAGCTGGATCTAAACCACTTTTTGTTGCTTCTAGGAAATCTTTATTAACTTCTCTTATTTGTCGATTAATGTTACCGATCGCAACAATATCAGGCATTGTTAAATCAATACCTAATCTATTAATTATATCTGTTTCTACTCTTTCGCTTTCACCTACTAATTCATCAACTAGTTTCTGAACTGCCGGGGTTTGCAACGGGATAGGAATGCCTTGATCTAGTTTATAAGAAGGAATACCTGTAAGCTCGCTTATTTGACTAGCTATTTCTTTTATTCTTTTAGATTGAGCTTTTTCAGCTAATTCGCTAGCAATCGCTCTTTTAATTACCTTTAAATTTTGTGCTCCACCAAAGCCTATACCCATTACCCCACCTGCAGCAAATGACTCTAGACCACCTTCAAATATATTTTTATTCTCTCCTAATAAATAAATATCGGAAAAGTTATTGCTTAATTGAGTGCCAAATTCCGAAAGCCCTTCTGTTTTAAAGTTTCTAGCACTAGTATTTGCTGCAAATTTAATTCCTTCGTAAAGCGATTTTTTAGGAATAAATTTGGAAGCGTCTGCTATTCCCTTAAGTATTTTTAATGTACCAAGTATTTCAAATGTAACTTCACTTCCTCCGTATGCAACTTTAGAAGCAAACTTCTTGTACTCTGGCAAATTTAATAAATCTTGATCTTGTTTTATTTGGCCTTCAATGCTAGCGATTGCAAAGTCATCAACACCCAAAATTTCTTTTGAATAATTTGAAAAAGCTCTATCTATGATTTGTTGTTGTGTTAATTCAGCTGGATTTATTCCTTCTTTTTTTAATTGCAATCTTGCTTTGTCTAATAACGCTTTAGACTGGTTTTCATTTAAACCGTCAAAGTCGTTCTTGATTTCAGCTATCTTGCTATCATAGTTTTGCAACATATAGTTGTTTGCACTTAATCTATCAACTGCAGCATTAGCCTCCATTGACAATTGAGTAGCTTTGCCTCCGTATCCGCTAGCGAAAAACAACGGCATAGCAGCTTGCCCGGTAAAAGCCATAGCTATTGACGGAACATTGTTAACACCAGCTGTTGTTATCCAGTTTGCAAAATCATCAAAGCTTTTTATTTCATCTATGTTTACCGCTTTTTGGTATTCTTTTTGTTTTTCATTCAATTCCGCTGCTCTATGTACAAACCCAAACGTATCATTCTTAATTACTTCTTTCTGAGTAGTGCCTAATAATGCAGCTGTTCCGTAAGCAGAAATATCCTGCAACCCAACGGCTACATTGGTAAGGGTAGACTTTGTAGCTGTGGCTAATTGGCTAAATCTATTATAATTAGCGTTAAAGCTTTTTACAGCAGGTAAAAGCACTTCGTTTGCTGTATCTGTATCTATCTCTAATTCTAATTGTTTATCTTGTAATGCTTGTTGCTGATCTTGTAACTTTATATATTTTTTTTGTAATCTTAATCTTTCTGTTTCAGTAGGAGCTGATTCGTAAGCGGAGATTTCAGCATCAATTTCATTTTTACCAACAACATATTGGTCCACAGCTGCTTTAAATTCTTCCGTAGCATATCTAACTTTATTCACTTGTTGTTGTGTAACAACAGCTAAATCTTTTCTTTGTTGTTCCGGTAATGTTCTAGCAAATTCTGACGATGCTACATTAATATAATCTTCTTTTCTTTTTTTATCTAGCTCTAATACTTTATTGTTATCAAGTTTGCCAATAGCTCCGGTTTTTTCCCACTCTTTATATAATGCAAACTCAGTATCGTCTTTAAAATCTTTAATAGTAACCGGTATTACTTTTCCCCCGGCTAAATCAGCAAAAGACGCCATTGTTGATTTTTTCTTAATATTACTGAACTGTTGTATAAGATTGTTTTTTGCTTCTTTTTCTCTTTCTACTGGGACAAGATTTACAGGGGTGATTCTAGATATATAATTAGGCGTATTTTTATTTACTCTTTCTTGGACTTTGGTTGTATAGTTTTTATCACCAAACTTATTTATATAATCATTTATCCCCTTAAAATCTTTTGGATCAAAGTCAGCGCCTATTACCGCTTGGGCTTCCATTCCTGTAAATTCAGAAGGTTTTGCATCAATTGGTTTAAAATTAAACGTGCCCCCAAAAGTATTTTCTTCTACTTCAATGCCTAATTGGTTTAGCTTTTTGTTTAACTTTTCTACAGTTAGAGTCTCTTGTTCTTCCTCTATATCGGCTAGCCCAACTCTGTATCTGTTATCAAAACTTATTTGCTCTTTTGCAATTTTAGTTCTTTCCTTAGATGATGAATTTATTTTAATTTGAGCTTGTTCTATTTCTCTTTTAGCTTTTTCTTTTTTAGCTAATTGTTGTTGTTTGTATTTAGAGCTTTGCCCATATTCCATAAAACTTGTTTGAGCAGTGCCTTCCACTGCTTTTGCCCCAAAGTCTTCAACTCCAGAAACTAATGGCTTTAATATTTTTTTACTTGGCTTATACCCTTCTTCTTTAGAGGGAGTTGCAATACCTTCTTTAGCTAAATTAACTATAGACGTTTTTGCTCCTATGCGTTTTTCTACACTAGGTTTTGTTTTTTTAACAGATAACTTTTTGCTTTTTACAATGTCATTAAAAGATAGATTTTGCTCTTTAGCAATTCTATTAATTTCATCTTCATTGTATACTTGACCAGAGGCATCGATATATTCTAACATAAATATTAATTTAGTTTATTTTTTTTTAATTCCAATTAAAGCGGCGGCTTCCGCTTTAGTTTTTACAGGCTCATATCTAATGTCTACTTTAGGTTCGCCATTAACCATATTAGCTATTCTAAATTTCTTTATTTCTGGATCATAAAAAGTTGATTGTTTTCCTGTTTTAGAATAAATAGGGTTAAAATCTTTAGAATCTAATTGTGCTATACTTTCTTTCTCTCTCGCTTCTTCTTCTTGTTTCTTCAATTTAGCATTAGGTGTTATGTCTTTGCTCTTAGAATCTACATTTGTTGGTTTTGCAATTTCTTGTATATAGACGTCTCCTTCCGGTTTTTTGAGGTCTTGCTTAGGATTGATCTGTGTTTTATACCAATGCTCTTTATACTTTTCTAAAAAGTCTTCTCGCCCTCTATCATTTAAACTCATATTACGAAGAGGCGGGGCATTAACCGATGCGACTAATATATTATCATTATAAGTAATAATCTCATTATCACTCATTCCTACTACCCTGCTCTTTAACAATGCTATTAAGTCGGGATTATCCAATACGGCTTTTTTATCAACATCAGCTACCATCTTATACGCTCCTGTATTACCAATTGGCACTTGAGTATACTTTACTTTTCCATCAGCTCCTTTTACTAAATATGGTTCGGTTATATCCCCTGTAGATTCCTTAACCTCTTTCCCGCCTACATTGTCTATTTTATGTTTGAAAATATCAACTGTGTTTGCTAATGTTTGATTTGACTTACTCATATCCGGTATCTGATTTATATAATCCCCGTCTCCATAGTACCCAAACGCCTCTAACTTATTTGCTGCGTATTGCTTAACAAGTTTATTCTGATCATCATATACTCTCCAAACAAGTTTGTCCGGATCTGAGTCTTCGAATACTGCTTCTTTTCTGCCGTTTAATTTACCTTGCATAATACGAATAGCTCTTATATCTTCAGCTGGCATTGATTTATCAAGTCCTCCTTCGACTCCTATTGGCCTATTTAATATATTATCTAAACTAGTTCCGTACTCTTTAATCTCACCTAAGCTTGTCCCAAATTTAGTAACCGCCGTATTTATTTTTGCTAACTTGGCTATAGCTCCTTGTCTATCTTCTATTGTGTTATTTAATAGCCCAGATCTCAGCTTAACAGCTTCTTGTATTAAAGGCTCAAATGTATCAGACAAATTTACTTCTTTATTTTCTGCTTGCGTTTCAGATAGGGAAGTTCGTAAACTTAGAGCATAGTTTTCCACTTCACCTTGAATAGCGGATAATTTTTTAGCGTTTTCTTCTTGCTCTTTTTTTAATAGATCTTGTTGGCTTTTGTAACTTTGTGCAAAACCAGCAAAAGCCCCGGCTACATCCTGTTGAAGGTTTTGTATATGCTTAGCTGAACTAGTATCTACGTATGTTTCTGGATTTTCGTATGCTCCCATTTATTATATTTGTTTAAATTCTATATCTATATTTATTGCCCATAATTAATCCCGCCAATTCCATAACTTTGTTGTGTCCCTGGTAATTGATTAGAGGGAGGAGCTATAGAAGTAGGCGCCGCACTTGGCGCGTCTACTTTCCCCCCTTCGCGCTCATATAAGAACTAGCCACAGAAGCTATGCCTCCTAAAGCACCTGTTATTGCCCCTAACTGATCAGCTCTTGCTTGACCTTCCTGAGCGGCTGCTCCGCTTAATTGACCGGCTACTCTATTCATTTTAGAAACCTCTCTACCTTCTTTTGTTTCAAATACAAATTGTTTGCCTCTAGCTTCTGCTTCTTGAACTCTTTGAGCTTCTGATATTTGAACTCCTTGTATTCTTTGAGATTCAGCCATCTTCATTTGTTCCATTTGCTGTTCGCCTTGAGCTCTTAATTTTTCATTAGCAGCTTCTTGTTGTTCTATATTAGCGGCTATCCCTTTCTTACTTTGCAAAGCAGCTTGTGCTAAAGCGGTTGCTCCCCCGGCTCCTGCTCCAGTTTCTTTTAACGTATCTAGGGTATTAGCTAATGAAATATCTACTTGTTCTGCTTCAAATTCAGCAGCTTGAGTAGCTACGCCTAAGCTAGCGAATGGATTTGTAATCATTCCCGACAGATTAGTAGCTAGTCCACTAACATCTTTAACTCCTTCATAAGGATTTATAATTGCTTGTCTACTCGCTTCTAAGCTATTTAATTCTTTTTGCAAACGAGCCTTTTCTCTCGCTGCTCTCTTTGCGGCCTTACCTGCGCTCAAAGCTCCGAAGACTCCTCCTAATAGTTGGACTCCTCCACCGATTGCCGCCGCTGCTACCATTGACATAAGCTATTTATTTAAAAGTTTATATTCTTTATATTTTTCATAAGACGCGCAAGTTAGCATGTCTTCTAATTCTTCTATGTTTGTTATATTATCTGGATTGGGATATACATTTACAAATATACTATCCTCCAACGCGTGTAGTACTCTTTTTGTCCCCTCTGGTGCATTAACATAACAAGGAGCTATGTAGTATTCATTTCCCTCATCTGTTGCTATTTCTAGCTCTCCTTTCAATAAAAACCAAGTATGGGAAATCTTGTATAGTTTACCTATAACAAGACCTCCCTTTTGCATAAACATTTCTCTTATATATACTCCTTCTGAAAAAGAATGCTTTAAAGGAAATAGATCTGAATTACCTTTGGCTATCAGTGGAGAATCCATTGCTAGCATAGCGTTTTCTAATTTCTCTACTTTATCGATAAATACTGTATTTATTAATCGATGTTCCTTTTTTAATTCAATTTGATTTTCCATTCATTTAATATGATGACCTTATAAATTCAGTAGACACCGCAAACAATTCTTTTTGCCCTCCTGGATCTGTATAAGTATCTGTTGATAATTCAACTGTAGCAAAGTAACCTTTTATTCCGCTAATTGCATCTCCATAAGAAATTTCCCCCGGTTGAGGTATACTGCTATTTATAAGATTTGCTTTATATTTGTTTTCTTTTCTATCAAAACCTGCTCTATTCAAAGGCGGTATTAAATGGGTCAGATCGCCAAATTCATTTCCGTAATCGTCGTATGCGCCTTCCGTATAACTTCTTACCAATGCGGTAGTATCTTGCC
>Ga0208160_1000902_pt1 | contig 13174 bp, 17 predicted proteins | sample CB_VirMetaG_FD_184536 | JGI IMG/M metagenome (GOLD analysis project Ga0208160, IMG submission 184536) | Freshwater to marine saline gradient viral communities from Chesapeake Bay - CB_1504_1 Viral MetaG (SPAdes) (version 4) | ecosystem: Environmental > Aquatic > Marine > Coastal | place: USA... | reverse complement strand
ACCATTACTTGTAGCGTTATAAGCCCCTGGGTTCACTATATCCCCAACTAAAATACCCCCACTTGATAAGTCACTAATCTCAAAAGACACCCTAACTTTTTTACCACTAAAGCCAGAAATAAATTGGTCTAAATTAGCATTAACTGTATTATCTACTGTAGCCTTATCCTCTCCAATACTCCAGCCAGTCCCTAAAGTCCAATCTTGTCCGACCTCTTTAACGCTTACGTTGTCTATTGAGAATATTGCACCATTTGTAGCCCTAAATAAAAAATTGCCATTTGATATAGTCTGTTTAAAATATATAGTAAAAGTTCCATTAGTTGTAATTGCATAATAAGAAGTGCCATTATTATTTATTATTAACGCAGTTCCTATTTCATTATAATCAGATACTGTAAAAGTGACTTTATAGAATTTATCCTGTGTTAATATGTTTTGGTACAATAAAGATGTTTGACCATCTCCGTTTAAATTACCTTTGCCATCGCTTATAGTGGCATTTAATTTAGTCCAATCAGTATCACTATCAAACCCACCATTTGTTACAAGCTCCGAACCCTCTTGAGAGAAATCTCCGTTAGAAACTAAATTACTACTAAGGATTTGCACGTCTTCAATTAAACCTTGTGAGTTTACTCTTGTGGCACTTGAATTTCTAGTGAAATCGAAGTCTCCGTCTATTACTTCTTTTACTGAAACGTTGTCGATTGTTGATTGTCCAAAACCTGTATAAACGTAAAAATATGTTAATGTTGTTGTGGGTATAACTTCAATAGAATAAGTTCCTGTGTTGTAAAACCCTGCACCTTGACTATATTGTGTAGACCTTAATTCGATAGTTCCTTCTAAAACTTCAAATTTTAATTGATATTTTTTACCAATTTCATAAACTTGTTGATTTAAGTAACTATTTGCAGATGCATCGCTTGTAGCTCTACCATTTGCTATTGTCCAACCTGTGCCTTTAGACCAATCACTATCAGTATCAAACGCACCATTTACAACAAGCTCTTCGCCTAAAACTACTGAAGGTTTAACGCTTAATATTTTTCCATTATCGTATGCCGTTGGAGTTGTTACTATACTCGCTTTTTCTAATAAATTACTCATTATTTACAGTTTTCTAAGGCGGTTAATATTGTAGTCGTTCCACTAGCATTTTCATAAAAGTCAGCTCTCGCTTTAAGAGCCAATAATAGCCCAGGAATTAAACTTCCAGCTGCGTTAGAGTTTAAAACACCGCTCGGTATACCAATACCAATACCTAGACCAATAGCCATATTACTTAGCTGCTATAAGTTCTGCCACTGTAGTTCCAGTTGCTAATACATAATCTACAGTCACTGGTAAAAACCCTCCAGTTCCTAAGCCTTTAAATGTAATGCCTTGAGCAGCTGTTGGAAGACCTCCACCTGGAGCTAAAACACCCGCGGGTATTACCTTTAATTCATTTCCAACCGTAGAGTTATCTCCTATGTATATAACAGCGCCATTTAATTTAGTGGTACTGCTAATTGTATCACTAGGCACAACGTTTTGTATATTGCTAGTTGCGAAGTCTGGTTGATTACCAAATTGTCCCATATATTTTTATTTATTTATTTGTTATTGATTTTGCTTTTTCCCAAGTACGACCTACAAAGTAAGCCCCGTATACTGTTACTAAAAGTGTTTGAAAAATTGGTATATATTCTTCGGCTATAATAAACTCCCCAACATTACCGTCAAAAAACGCGCAAACAGTAAATATAACAGTTAGATATATTAATACCATTGGTCTAATGTTTTTACTTAAAAAACTATCAGACTTCATATCTGCTTCCCAACGCTTGCTAACTTCTTCTTGAGCTTTGCTATCTGCGTCTTCTAATATCTGTTGTATCTGTTTCTTTACTTCTAACCTTTCTTCTTCGGTTGTAGTAAGCTTGTCAATGACGTTACCAACTTCTTTGATAACGCCACCTGATAGCCATTGAATTATTTTTTTCATTTATTCTCTTTTCATTAATACAGTACTATTTTCATCTCCTGTAAAAACACATTGTAAAGTATCTTCGTCTATAATAGTGTAAGATAGTCCAATAGTATAACCATTTCTAGGGTTATATATTGAAGTAGTCATTGTAGTATCTGTTTGAGTTAATATAATCTCGTTTAATGTAGCATCTGATATAAAACTATAGTTAATAATTTTTACTACAGCGTATTTACTAGCTAGCATTACAGTTTTGTATGACGAACCTTCCATGGCCCAAACACCTTCAAATGCTTCTTGAGCTTTAGAGGTTAGTATTGTAAAAAATAAAGCTAGTGTTATAAGTAATTTTTTCATAATATTAAATTTAATTGTTATAATATTATAATTACATAAATTAACTGTTTTTTATTATTCAACAGTCGTCCAATCACCTATGTTTTGTGAGCCAGAAGTTGAAGATGTTGTTGTTCTTGGTTTTTTTGTAAATCCAAGCCCAGTAACTTTCGTAAATTGCTTTTTAAAAGTTGGTGCAGGAATATTTAAGCTTTTAGCTATACCTACTTGGTCTGCATAGCTAAGAGAGTCTGATGTTGTATATCTTTCATCTAATCCTCCCAGGTTACGACCTTTGAATATGTTTACATATTGTCTAGGTTGCTCTACATTTACGTCTCTGGTTTGAGTTACAGTTCTATCTTCCTGACCAGCTTTGTATTCTGCATATTTCTCAGGGTTTGCATCCCAATACGCTTGAGCCTTTGCTGGATCTACACCTACTTCTTCATATGTTTTACCAGGTGTCCCGGGTATTACCGCTTGTCTTTCTGTAGGTATACTTTCTCCAGATAATCCAGTTGTAGATTTAATAACTTTAAAATTACCTTCTTTTAAATCATCTTGAAAAAGAGGACTTTTTTTAGATCCCCCCATGTGAAATGGTGATCCCGCAGCTATTGAGTGTTTGTTTGTAAATGGTTTCATTTTTTTTTATTTTTTAATTGGTGTTTCTGTTACGTATTTAGCGCCAGGGAATTTATAATCATATCCTGGGTACATTATTTTTGTATATCCTCGATCATCAGTACCTAGTACTTTAAACTCGACTCCTTTCATTGTTATATCGCCTCCTTGTATAATATTTTGAGGCTTGTTAACATCAGGGCTGTTTTTTAAATAACCTGTCTTAGATGTCTTCATTATGATCTTCTATAGGCCTCAGTTTCCCAAGGTAAGTTTTTAGCACCTTCTTTCATTTGTGCTCGTGAATATTTTTTACCTTTCCAATAAACGTATTTGTCGTCGTAATCTAAATCACCTCTGTCCATTTGTTCTAAATGAATTTTTTCGTGAGCAACTACATCTTCTACTTGGTCTGGATGTAAATCTTTGTTTATGGTTATAGAACCATTGTTATTAGCTTTTCCCATAACACCATTTTCCATATCTACTCGATATATTGGAGTGTTGTCCATGTGGAAAGGTGGGTTATTTAGTTTGAAAGCCATATATTATTTTTTATAAGGAAATATTTTATTTAGTGTTTCTTTTCTTTTACTACAACCGCATCCACCTGGTATCTTATCAGCTAATTTTTTAATACCAGTTGCTTCTGTAAACTTTTCTATTGAATCTCCTAGTCCTTCTGATTTATTATTGCCCATACTTATTAAAGTAGTTGTTTTCATCTTTATCAAAAAAACTACCTTATTTAGAATTAAACTCTGCTTTAGCATTGTAATCTTTGAAGCCTTTGTCAGTTGTCTCTTTTAGATTTTTTGAAACTTTTTTAGTTTCATCTTTGAACTCAGCTTCTTTGTCGGCCTTTGTTTTGCCGCCTCTTGGCGTGAAAGCTGCAGCTATGTTATCTTGTAGTCTTTGAAAATGACCAGCTGTTGAAACGTAAGCGTTAAGAGGCGAATTATCTTTTTTTCCGTAAGTATGAGTGTCATCTCCAGCAAACTTTTGCTCGTCTTTAGACTCATAGTCAGGGTTACCTGGTCCTTCTACTTGAGGTAAAATAGCTGCGCTTTTTTTCATTTGCTCTTCAGCTTTTTTAGTAGACTTCTCTAGTTGGTCCATAGTAAATCCTTTAACAGGATTTTTAGCCATAAATTTTTGTTGAAATGGAGAGCTCATATTATTTATATACTTTAGCGCGTTGTGTAATTGGCCCTGCTTTACTATCACATGGATATTTAGAAACTTCTAATCCATCTTTACCTGAACTAGATCCTTTTCCCATTGGGAAACCTTCTTTGCTTAGTGGTCCATCCCAAATAGCATTTTCACCTACTTGACCAGATAAATCTACTTTTAATTGTTTAATATTTTTCATTTTTTATATTTTAGTATTTGCGTTTTTTCATTAAAGGAGCTGCTGCCATAGGATCTAAAGATCTATCAAACGTACCTGGAACTTGCTGTTGGCCATATATACCTTGAGCAGCTTGCTGTGCTTGAGGTTTGAAAACTGGTTGAGCTGCACCTAATGTATTAGAAGGCTGAGCTGGTGCTATAGGCATACCAGTATTTGGATCAACAACACCTACCTGTTTAACGGGTGAGTCGCTGTAATGTAATGGTCCGCATTTACAAACTGGTGAACCGCATTTTGAGCATTTTGCCATAATTATCTATTTTTATCTTTATTAACATTTTTAATAGAAGTTATAAGAACCTTGTCGGTATACGTCTTACCCTTCATTATACTATTTCTGTGGTTACTAGTAGGTAAGTCATCATCTCCTAGCATAATCCTATACATATGCTTGATTAAATGCTTACACTTAAAAGAAGTTTTATATATATTATATTTCTGTGTAGTTCTATTTCTTTTTCTCCACACAACTATCCAACCTTCTTTAAGTAATCGATTCCACCGGCGGTTATCCCAACTATAGGAATAACTGCCAGCTTCGAAATCTTTTTTTGTAAACATATCTATGCAATCTAGGTAAATTAATAACTCTAAATCTGCATCGTTAAGGTCGTTGTTTCTGCAAGCCCATTTACGTATTATACGATAATGTTTTAGCAAGTTCAGTTCTTTAACATCGTTTGCATCTAGCCTTTTCATAAAACAACAACTACATCTTGTGCTTTTATAACGTGATATGTTTTTTTATCTATTTCTATTTTATGTCCAGCGTGTCTATCAAAAAAGATTTTATCACCTTCTTTTAATCCTTCAACTTCTTTACCAGCCGATAATACATTAGCTTCTGTGTAACGAATATCTTCACGTTGGTTTTCTGCAAGAAGTAAACCACCTTTTGTTTTGGTGGTTCCTTCTTTTATTTTTTCTATTATTAAATTTCTACCTATCGCTTTCATCAATTCTTAAATTATTGATTACACAATCGGTTGATAATATAGTAGTCGCTACTGAAGCTGCATTTTGAAGAGCGCTCTTGGTAACTAGTAAAGGGTCAATAATGCCTGAGTTAATCATATTTACCATTTTTCCTGTAACCACGTTGTAGCCCTGTCCTTTTTTAGTTGGAACTTCTAAGTTTTCTACACCTGCATTTTCAAGTATAGCTCTATAAGGTGCTGTAATAGCACTCAACAGTAACCTTTCTCCCAAAGAATTAGCTTTTACGTTCATAGAAGCATTAAGTAAAGCAATACCGCCACCAGGAACTATCCCTTCTTTAATAGCAGCTTTTGTAGCGCAAATAGCGTCTTCGACTCTATCTGTTTTTTCTTTTAATTCAATATCAGAATTAGCCCCTACTTTTACAATTGCTATTTTAGCAGCAAGCATAGCTAATCTTTTTTCAAGTTTAACTACTTTGTGAGCTGGATTATCTTGTGACAATTGCTTCTTAAGCTCAACTATAATATCTAATATTTCTTGCGAAGACTCTCCAAATTGAAGAATAGTCTCGTCTTGTGTTGTAACACTTTTAAGACAAGAACCCAAATGCTCGACTTGAATTAAATCCATGTCATCACCTAAGTATTCATTTATAATAGTAGCTCCAGTTAATAAAGCTAAATCATCTAAAACTTCTTTCTTGCTAATACCATAAGTCGGCGCGTTAATTACATTAACTTTAATATTACCTTTGTTTTTATTCATAGCTAAAGCAGATAAAACACCTTGTTCTAAATCGCCGATAATCAGCAAAGGTTTGTTGTTTTTTATTACATGCTCTAGCACTGGTTGAATTTGCCTAATTGTATCGATTGGTGATTCAACTAGCAATACTAATGCGTTTTCTAATTCAGCTGACTTGTTTTGCTTGTTTGTTATAAAGTGAGGATTTGTAAGACCTTTGTCATATTGAACGCCATCTATAACTTCAACTTCTGTTTTGCCATCTGCTGAGGTTTCCATCATTACGATCCCTGTGTTATCTACAGCTCTAAAAGCATCGGCTATAATTTTACCAAGCTCTGGATCGTTGTTTGTTGATATTGTCGCTATTTGGTCAATCATTTTACCTTTCACGTCAACTGATATTTTTTTAAGGTATTTAACAACTGCCTCTGTAGCTTTATTTATACCTTCTTTTAACTCTCTTGAGTTTGTTTTATCTGAAACCTTATAAGCTTCAGTTAATATAGCGTGAGCTAAGACTGTGGCTGTGGTTGTGCCATCACCTGCTTCTCTCACTGTTTTTCTTGCTGCTTCTTTTAAAAGTGTTGCACCCATATTTTCCACTGGGTCTCGCAAGATTATTGAATCTGCTACTGTAACACCGTCTTTTGTAATAATTGGTTTTCCAGTATGATCTTCTAACATTACACATTTGCCGCTAGCTCCTAAAGTGGAGCTAACAGCTTTTGTGAGTTTTTCTATTCCTTTAAATACATTAACTCTAGCTTCTTCACCAAAGTTAAGGTTTTTGACAATTGCGTCCATATTTGATTTAATTTAATTAGATTGAGTGTGGTTTATTTAAAGGTTTTTACTACTTTGGGTCCGTCAATAAATTCAACTTTCTTTAAGTAGTGCGCTACTGTTTGGTCGATAGCTGTTTCAGCTCCTTCTAAAGTTTCACGCCGGGTTACATCATGCCATATTTCTGGATCTTTGATGTCTTGGTACTCTGTTTGGTAAAAGCCGTTGATAAGCTGGACAATTCTCCAGTTTTCTTTTTTAGCTATGTGTTTCCATAGTTCAACTTGGCTTTTGCCTGGTTGTGGGTGACTACTCCACGATTCAGTCTGGTAAAATAGTGTCATTTGGTTTTGGTTTTAAAATTACTATTGGTTTTATGCTCTTGTAGCATATGGCTATTATTACTCGTTTTACTCGATATTTACTCCCCTATTGTCAACGTTACAGACTTTGGGTGCATTTGGTCTTCAATTTGACTAGCTATGCTAGCTTCTATTTCAGACACTCTTTCATCTCCCATAGCTTGTTTTGTCCAACCAACAACTATTTCATTGGTTAAATCTTCAAATGGTATAAATGTACCATCTTGATCTAAAGGCACTACTTGAGTCCCAATATTAGTTACTGAGTAAGGCACTAAGTTAGAGTCTAGTTTATCTGATGTACCGGTTACTATCCAGTGCACATTATACACTACATTTGTTTCACCTTCTTCTTGAGGGTGTACATCTACAGTTTTGCAATTCCAATCGTAAGTTATCATATTTATTTATTTTCTAATGTTTGTATTCTTGTTTCTAATTGTTCTATTTTTAATATAGCTTCTTGTAGTGCTGCGGTTAACAAAGGTACAATTTTTGAATAATCAACACCTTGGTAAATAGGCTTACCGTCAATACCAACTTCATCTTTCCTACCTGTAACCGCTTCTGGTACTATCTCTTGTATCTCATGCGCTATAAAGCCATCTGCAATTTCGCCTGGGTTTTCTAAAAAGTTAAAATTACTTGGTTTTAACTTTTTAACTCTTTCAGTGCTATTTTGTAACTTTATTACATTTTCTTTTAACCTATAATCAGATGCTGAACCGTAAATAACGCCAGTGCTGGTTGGATAAATATTTCCTCTATAGCTGCCGTTTGAATAAAATGACATAAAGCCAAAGGTGGTACCAGCAGGGCCATCTATTCTGCATCCAGTACTATAATTTCCAACTGCAACCTGCAGCTTAGCGCCAGTAGGACTAGTCGTTCCAATCCCAACGTTGCCTGAAGTATTGATAACCATTTTTTGGGTAGCATTAGTCCAGAACTCCATGTCGTTTGTAAACATCTCATATCTAACTCTACCTTTTGCTTGAGTTGATGCATCACCAAACCAAAGCTCAGCTTCATTAGCAGCTGTTAAAGTTAGAAAATTCCTATTACTAACTGTGCTTTCAAATATAGCGGAAGTACCAGTAGTTGGGGTCCAAGTGCGTAACGTACCATTTGCTACGTGTAATTTTGCTAAAGGACTAGTTGTTCCTATACCTACACTGCCAGTACCTAAAACGACCATTTTATCTGAACCTGAAGACCTTAACCTAAGTAAGTTGCCATTAGTCGTGGCTAGATTATTTGCATATATTGCTGAATCTACAAATGAAGAACTTGGGTTTTCTACAATTAATCCATTTTGTACCAATGAATTAAAAATATGTGTTTTAGAATTAGGACTAGTCGTACCGATCCCGACGTTGCCTGTATGCGTAACACGCATTCTTTCAATACCACTAGTGCCAAAAGTTAAAATTCCATCTGCAGCAGCATATTGATTTGTAATCTCAATCCCGTTTGTATCTGTTTTATAACCTAAGTTTCCTACAACTGCACCACCATCTTGTTTTAATATTATTTGTGCGTTATCAGTTTCAGTAACATTATCGGTATCAGCTTCTATAAGTAGTCTAGCTGGGCCAAGTGAGCTTATATGTAGTAGTTCTGAAGGACTAGTTGTTCCAATCCCAACATTGCCACTTGAAGTTCCCGCTAATATCTCATTAGAGCCATTGCTGCCTGTAAACCTAAACGTTAACCTATCATTAGAATTATTAGCGTCTTGAACATAAAATCTTGTTGTTGCGTTTGTTCCCGTATTTATAAAATTCCAAAGACCAACACCTCCCGTAGGTGCTGTTGTATTGCCTGTAAACAATACATCTGCATTTGCGCCATTTATTCTAAAAACATCATTATAATTTAAACCGTTAGCTACGTCTAAAATAAAGGTAGGACTAGTCGTTCCAATACCAACTCTCCCATTCTCCGTAATACGCATTCTCTCAGGTTGACCAGAAAGTGCCGCCGTCCCAGTTGTGAAAGCTATGCCGTCATAACCTCCAAGATTTAAAAAATTACCGCTTGTTGCTATTGCGGCAGCTGCAGATCTATACACTCCTACGTAGGGAGTTGATGATGTTGGATCTCCTAATTTAACAACTCCAAATCCAGAACCACTTCCTGAAACAGATAAAGTACCGCCTGAGATAGATAGTTTATCTGGTGGGGCGGTTGTCCCAATGCCAACGTTACCATCTGACAATATTGTCATTCTCTGCAAGCTATTAGTCCAAAGAGCTAATGTAGTTGCTTTATAATTAAGAAGGTTAACTTGGCCATTAAGTCCGTTGTTTATTATTTGAAATCCATTAGAGTTTGTATCTGTTGAATTTGACATTTTAAGTCTAGTAGATCCAGTTGAGTCATTTCTAATGTGGAGAAACGTGATATCATCTGTTGAGGCCACTTCTAGTTTTGAGTCTGGGCTAGTCGTTCCAATACCGACTCTATCGTTCGTATCGTCTACATATACAACGTCTGATGTAAGTGAAGTATTTGTTGCTGTACCTACAAACAACCTACCAGTTGGTAGATTAGGTATGTCGTTAGATCTAAGTAAAGCAGCTACAACTATATTACCATCATTTGAAGTACTTACCCTACCTACTTGACCTACGTTCTGTATAAGATTTGAAAAACCAGCTGGTTTTGTCAGAGTAAGTCCACCACCTGATTTTACGTATACAGTATCATTTTCGTTTGGAGGTAAACCGTCTATTGGTGAGGTAATTAAATTTCTTAATTTACCAACAACAGTTGCTGTACCTTCTCCGTTAGGTGCTAGATCTTGATCTAACAAACCAACACAAGGCATTTTATTGTCACCTAAATTATTAATTGCCGTAGAGTCAGCATCTGCTAAATCAACATAAAGCCTAGGTGAAGCACCAACGCTTCCATATATGTAAACTGGATCTCCTTTTACTAAATTAATACCACCGTTAGCTGAAGATATATTTTTTACTTGTATGTCTACCACTTCAGAAGTTAAAGAACCTGTAGGTAGTGTCACTGATTTTAAGTTTATTGCCTCTACGTGACCAGTAGTATTTGTTGTAACTGAGTCAACAGCCGTTATAGTATCTCCAGCGGATGGAGTTGTAGCTGAAGCTGTATCTGTTCTTGAAGTTAAATCGTGATTTACCGTTACAACTGGACCTGTAGAATTTACAGTTGTTATATAAGTTCCACCGTCTACATCTGTTATATCTCCTTGCGGTATAGTTGGAAACGTTTGTAGATTTCCAGCCCCATCAATATAATCAGCTGAAGAACCGTTCATTGTTATATCAACAGATGGATTTATAGTAGCTACATTTCCTATATTAGCAGTAAAAGCGTTTCCAGCATGTGTAGTAGCTACTGAAGTTACTGTGCCTTGAAACTGATCGTTAGAAGTTACTGTTAAGGTGTTAAGACTTCTGGTAACTGTTGTAGTTCCTGCACCTATAATTAATACATCGTCATTAGAAGCGTCTGAACCTGCTAGTCTTACACCAGCTGTTCCATCCACAGAACCAACGCCTTCTAAGTTGTAAGTTGTATTTAAGTCAGTGCCATCTATAGAAAGTTCTGTCGCGCTAACTCTGGTAACTGTTATGTTAGTTCCACCAGTTAGTGTTACAGAATCAGATGAAGCGTCACTACCTAATAACGTTATATCAGTAGTAGCAACTGGCACTGTTAAGTCGTAAGTTGTGTTAGTATCTGCAGCGTCTATAGTCAAAGTTGTACCAACTAGTGCGGTAGACACGTTTGTTCCACCTACAAAAGTTACTATATTTGTTGAATTAACTACAGTTGGTCCGCCAGTATCTCCTTGTATTTCCCACTCGTAAGTTCCAGGTATTGTACTTATCTCAGCCCACTTGTTTGTTTTAGTTAAATAACGCTCTCCTGCAGCTGCATTTCCATCTATAGCTGATAAGTCAGCTGTTACAACAACATCACCAGTAGTAGGTGCGTTAGGTGTAAGATCTATGTATGTACCGTCAGTTGTATCTAAAGTTTCAACTATATTACTAGGTACTACCGGTATTGCTGGAAAAGATTGTAAATCACCAGCTCCGTCTATATACTGAGTTGCATCACCGTTTAATGTTATATCTAAAACACCTGAAGTAGTTATTGGAGATCCTGTTACAGAGAATGCATTACCAGCATGAGTTTGACCTACGCTAGTAACAGTGCCAAGCCCAGTTACATCTATAAGTATATTACTTCCTGTGTCAGTTTCTGTTTCGTCGCTACCTATAAGTCTTATATCTGAGTCAGGTCCATTTTGAACTGAATCTAAAGTATAAGTTGTATTGGTATCTTCACTAGCTAAAACAAACGAACATATATTATATTGCATATCATGCTCTATATAACCGTTACCTCCTATGTAGGTTAGGTTCATTGTATAAAAAGCAGTGTCTTCTATTTGTGTATAAGAATCTATAGAGTAGTGACCAAAAGTACTTATCTTGTTTTGCTCACTAATAATTATTTCAGTACCTACTATATACTCTAGAAAACCAACTGTGTCTTGATCGCTTACATCTAAAGTATTTATTTGTAACGATGCGATATTTGAGAAAAGCGTTTCGTTAGGCACTCCTGTTACATCACCTGGACCTGCGTTTGTTACTTTAAACTTAAATAACATACAAGTCGCCATAGAAATAGAGCCGCTGACATTTATATATTCACCTACAGCTTTAGCCGTAAAGTTTCTAGTCATTAAGTTACTAGCTCTTGTGCCAATCCAATAATCCTCTGGTTGTACAGGTATGTGTTTAGGGTATGCGCTAATTCTAGCCATATATTAGTTTATAACTTTAGATATTATTATCCATTCTCCGCCGCTATTCCATATTTCAACGGCGTTATAAGCGTTGCTTGGTATAGTAAAAGAAGCAGCTCCATTTATTGTCTGAAGTCCAAAAGGATCTAACACTATATCTTTACCACCTGTTGAAAAAGTACTATTTAAAACAAACCTAAATTTTCTATAGTTAACATCTGCAAGATTTGAGTCTGGAAGATTTACGATAAAATTACCATTCGCTCCAGACCAGGTAAAAAATAATATACCGTCCGTAGTAGCATCTATATCTTGTGAAGCTCCTGCTGATGCCGAGATAATTTGGCCTTCTGTATAGTTAGGCGAGTCTGTTGTTGTAATTTTACCACTAGGAGTTTCAAAAATAAGTCCGCGTTTTCTATAAGCTGAAGCACCGTAGAAAGGAAGAGTTAATTCACCTGTGTCTTTTAACACAAGGGCATTTGATCGGCTGGTCGCGTTTCGTCCATTACCTACTACAAATATATTATTATTTAAGTTTGGCGACGTTTGATTACCCACACTTACTTCATTGTAAGTTCCAAAAACAGTTTCAGCATAGTCGTGCGCTTCTGTAAATAAACCACTACAAACTGCGTAGTCTCCAGTAGAATCCGCCTCGTGACCTGCTATAACTTTAGATTGAGAACCGGTTGCATTTGAAAACGTACCTAAAACCATAGATCCTGCACCAGATGCTTCACCACCTTGACCTATTATAATTGAACCAATACCACTTGCGGTACACACGCCGCCTCCCGGACCAAATGCTAAAGAGTAATCTCCACTAGCAGCTACCCTTCCTGTGCCAATTGCTACACTATATATTGCGTAAGATTGTGAATTAGATCCAATAGCTACTGATCTTAGACCAGAACTGTAAGATCTAAAGCCTATAGCTACCGAGGTTGAACCATTAGCTTCAGATTCATAACCAATTGCTGTAGAATTAGTTCCACTAGATATAGAACTAAAACCTATAGCTAGTGATCCTGAGTTTGAAGCTGTAGCGTTTTGCATAAAAGCTATAGAGCTTGAGCCGGTAGCAGTAGCGTTACTGGTTCTTAACGAGGTAATTTCTGTCCCTTTTTGTAAAAAACTATCCCCTAGTTGAGTGGACCAGTCCATATAGCTAA
>Ga0208160_1000901_pt1 | contig 13175 bp, 20 predicted proteins | sample CB_VirMetaG_FD_184536 | JGI IMG/M metagenome (GOLD analysis project Ga0208160, IMG submission 184536) | Freshwater to marine saline gradient viral communities from Chesapeake Bay - CB_1504_1 Viral MetaG (SPAdes) (version 4) | ecosystem: Environmental > Aquatic > Marine > Coastal | place: USA... | reverse complement strand
CCAACAGGATACGGCAAAGACCCCTCCCGTATTCCAACCTACATTCAATCGTTTCCTTGGGGTTCCGACACCGAAGTACATCAACCCAATCAACCTGCTGAGAAATGCAGTGATTGTAAAGGCTTTCGGCAGCTTCGGTATCCAAACGCTGAAGCAGTCTACAGTTCTCATGTCTGTTATGTTCCAGACTAAGAACCCTATTCAGGCTATCCCATACCTGCTTCAGACGGTAGCGGAGATGGCCGCATTCTCTCTCAATACATTGGCAAGAGAGGACAGTAAGATGGCTCTTGATAACGGCAGATACAAGCTTCTCCAAAACTCTCCGGTATTCCAAAGAGACTACGAGTCTGGAAACATTGACCCTTACACGGGGGGCATGAACCTAGACCAAGGCAAGCTATCTAAGCTCATTGATTCTCTGACCAACATCAGCCTCAAGAACCTGAAGGGTACAGATAAAGTTGCCGCTGTTGCTTCATGGTTTACGTTCTACGGCGATGCACTTATCAGTGAGGGTATTGTCGAGAGCTATGACCAAATCAACTGGGACTACGAAGCTGCGAACCCAAACAAGACCGCACTCAGCTACGCGGATATGATGGTCAACAAAGACCAAGCGGCATCTACCCCACGCGAAGCAGCAGACCTTTACCAGAATGAGAAGGGCGTGAAGAACATGATAAACTACATGGCTCAAAACATCCTCTTGCCGTTCTCTAGGTTTGCTGTAAACAAGAAGCGAAGCATCTCATCTGACGCGATGCGTATGTGGTATGGTGATACTGAAGCCAAGAAGGAAGGCGGTGTTGCGATGCTTGGACACGCCGCTGAATTGACGCTGTTTGCCTACATCGGCAAGGTTATGATTCCTTCAATCGCAGCCATCTTTATGGATGACGACGAGGAAGAGTTGCCGAAGGACAACATGTGGCGGGAGATTGCAACGCAGGTTCTCACCGATGCTCAACCGCTGCCTCCTTTCGGAGTATTCGATAGTCAGATTAAAGGCTTGATGAATCGCTACCTGTGGTATCCGATGGATGTAATGAGAGAGGGCGACTTCAATCTCGGTGACGACGACGGGTACGAGAGATGGACTAGACTCGGCAAGGGTGCGCAGATGTATTACGAAGGTGCGCCTAAAGACCCATTCCAAGGATTCACCAGAGGTATTGGCCCATACGGTGACTTCATTGATGACGCCAGAACAATCATTGCCAATGTGGGCAAGAGCAACAACAAGGTTGTCACGAGCAGCGGCATGGAATACTACGTCAGACCCGAAGACAAGGACGCCATGATGTTGCACTACTACCTTAAGATGTTCCTTGCCGTTGGTCAGGTTGCCGGCCTTGGAAGCAAGGAAATTGACATCCTTGTACGAGAGATGGATGACCTCCCAAGAGACCGTAGGCTGTCCAATGAGGAAGCACTCGCGGCATACGAAACAATTGCTCAGAAGTACGGGGCAAAGCTTGAGGCAGGCGAAGGGAAGGAAAGGATTACAGACATCGTTGGTGAGCTGTCAAATCCATTCGACAAGATTCGGGCTACGAACTCTTTTAGCTCAAGCGTCAAGCCTTTCGTAGCAGAGAAGCACATGGAGACAGCTTACCCAGAAGAGCATAGAAAGTACATGAGAGAGGTTCGAAAGCTGCCATCTCAACTGAAGAACGCACGTGATTACTATGCGTACCTCAGAGGTAAGAAGCAAGACATGTCGTCAGAAGAGTTCGCCAGACTCAAGAGCTTCATCGACACCTACTTCTCAATCGTCAAGCCTGCATTCTACACTGAGGGTAGATATATCGAATCAATTGAAGAATGAAACTAGAAGTACTGAGATTCAGCAGCCAGAAGGACAGCACTTCTGGCATTCTGTTTGACATCACAAACGGTGACCGCAAGTTCCTTTGTTATACATTGGAGGATGAGCAAAGGGACGAGAAGGTTTATTCAGAAACTAGAGTTCCCGCTGGAACGTATCGAGTCACGCTACGAACAGTTGGGGGATTCCACGAGAAATATGCGGAGCGTTTCAAGGACATTCACAAGGGTATGCTATGGGTTAGGGACATTCCTAATTTTGAGTACATACTTATTCATTGTGGCAACACTGATGAGCACACTGCTGGTTGCCTTCTCGTTGGGGAGACTCAGGAAAGCAACATCAAGAAGCCTGATGGATTTATCGGTCGCTCTTCAGCAGCGTATACTGACATCTATCCGAAGATTGCGGCTGCAATTGAAGGAGGACAAGAAGTAACAATCACATATATCGATTACGATGGCTGAACAAAAGAAGATTAAGGAGACAGGGCTAGGTAAATGGCTCGCAGAAAAAGCACCGAGCGTACTCGACACTGTCGGGGACTTGTTGCCAGACCAAGGCGCACTCGGAATCGTCAAGAACCTGTTGGACAAGGAGCCCGGCATCTCACCGGAAGAGGCCAAGGCTAGGGTCGATGCAGAAATTGCATACCAGAACAACGTAACAGAGCGATGGAAGGCAGACATGAACGGTGATGTCAAGCTTGCCAAGCTCATAAGACCTGTGACGCTCATCACTCTCATGGTGATGTTCTGCCTGACCATGGTCTTTGACAGCCTAGACAACTGGCCTTTCAATGTGAAGGACAGCTACATCGACTTGCTTCAGATTCTGATGCTCACATCTTTCGGTGCATACTTTGCTGGCCGTACAATCGAAAAGTCTAAAAAGTAAAAGCCCCCACTCCGAAGAGCGAGGGCTATAAAAGGTAGCGTTATAGCCCATGTTGCACTACACCGGCGTAACGGTACCAAGATAGTAAAGCTGGCTTATCCAGCATTGCTCTATCCTCTTCATGCCAAGGAGATAAAGATTGGTGTCTTCTCTCCTACGTAGGAGCCAGTGACATTAAAGTCCATGAACTCCACTGCATCTTCACACGTCATGCCGTCACGCTCCATAAGGATGTGAACGCACATATCGTAGTCATACACAGCTACTACGTTTAAGCCTTGCGTGTGTCCGAGCAATGCTTCTTCAAATCCATCAGCAAGTAGTGCCTCCTCGTCGACGAGGGCTTGCATGATTTGCTCGACGCGGAACATTTTCATGTTCGCAATGAACTCTTTGCTTGCTTTACTGCTCATCGTACTGGGCATGCTCCGGTTGCACAATCCTGAATGTCAATGTCGTCCATATCCAGCACGCCAAGGCTAGTAATTGGTACAACTTTGGAACTCAATTCCATATATTTCTCCTCTGTGATTTCCTCAAATGGAGCCTGAGCAAAGCCGTGCTCGTTGTGAAGCAAGAAGCTCACAGACTTTACGTCGTAGTAGTTCAGAGCCAACCATGCCTTGATGTCGTCAAGTTCTTCCTTCTTGTAGTAGATGGTAACAGATACACTGTTGTCGCTCCACTCTTGCTGAAGTCTCTTGATGACGTTGAGCTGGTCGATGGCTGTCATGTCGCTAGCGAACGTCGTGCCCTTAGGAAACTTGCAGGGGAACTCTACCACCACAGTGCCATGGTCTTCCGTCCCGTCAAAGTTCTTGACGTACTCTATGCCGTAGCCTCTATCCCTGCAAGCCTGTACAAGGTCGCTACTTGAAGCCATTCTAATTCGTCTAATGAAGTATTCCGAATATCCGGGATGAGCTCCCGGTGTAACGCCAGCAAGTAGAGACAGCGTGCCACTGGGCTTAACTGTGGTGAGTTTAATTGACTCTGGAAATCCCTTAGTTCTTGAATAGTCGACATCTAGCTCTCTGATTTTTGGGTACACTTCTCCAAGCCACTGACGCTGCTCCTCTGTTGCCTGAAGGTATCCAGTCACACCGATTCCCATGCGCATGTTCTCATGGACGATGTCCTCAGTCTCCTTAATGGCACACTTGATAGCCAAGCTGTGCTTGTTGATGCGGTAAAGATACTTAGCAACCTTGAACAGCTCCTCCTTTGACTCGATGTTGGGCAGGTAAATCTCTGCCAAGCAACAAGTCTCAAAGTTTGCAAGGCTCTGCTCTGCGCATGGGTTGTATCCCTGAACGTCTGGGTCTGGGTACTGAGTCTCGTTAGTGCGTCCCATACGACGAGAAGCTTCGAGGTTGATGAGACCATAAGGCTCGCCATTACCCTTGTAACCCTCCCAGAATTCCTCAGGAAGCTTGCCGATGTCATCACAGACTACGCTGTTGTTTGACATGGCTCTCCAGTTGGGGATGCTACCCAAGTCCCAACGCTTGGCACGCAAGTACTCGATGTCGTCGTGGTCTCCGAGTGCAATCTGCGCAGAGCGACGGACGTTTCCGGCTACGACAATGCTGCCAATGATGTTCATGATGTCGAGGCAGTCAACAGGGCGCAACTTCTTGCCGGCTTGCCTGTTAAGAACCTCGTTGATGCTCATGATTCCCTTGACTAGGTCTTCGGCCCCGCTTGCCGTTCCGCCAAAGCCTTTGATAGGAGCTCCCGCTGGGCGGATGAGGTGAGTAGCGAAGCTAAATCCCTCACCAGTCTCAAAGCTGGCTTCGATGGTACGCTTGAGCAGCTCGACCCAGCCCTCTCTTGAGTCAGGTACGATAAAGTCTGCGTCGTTTTCATCTTTCCTAACCAATTTAATCTTTTTCTTCTTGACCTTCGGCAATTGGTAGACGTTTTCTCGCTGGATGTTGAAGCCCACGCCTGAACCAAGCATCAGCATCTCGAACGCCCACGTGAAAGGTCTAACCGGTTCGTCAACAACAACGAATGCACAGTTCTGAAGAGAAGGAAGCCCCAATCGGTCGACAGTCTTGGTTCCAAGCTGCCAAAGGAATCTGCCAGCGACAGTCCCCTTCAGGTTGAGCATGATTTCTCTTAGCTCTTGCTCCTCGTCGGGTGTAAAGCCTACGTTCAATTGCTTGTCGCACGCTTTGACTACTCGCTCCACAGTGTCAGGCCATTCCTCACTGCGCTTGTCGTTAATCTGTCTTGAATACGTTCTTTTATAGGTGACGTATCCTACTGGCCCCCATGGAATGGAGCCCACCAATTGGTTTTCAGCCATAGCTAAAAGGATTAAAGGTTAGAAGAAAAAAGGGCTCTAATATAAGACGTAAAGTCCTCTTCGTAATGCGTTACGCCAGAGTTCTTTAGTGAATGAACAGGTAAAAGCCAGCCCTCTGCGTTCACCTTTCCGTTCACAGTATTCCTAACGGTAGGAACGCTTCGAAAATTGTTTGACATCATGTATTCTTTCAGCTGGTCAGCCTTGATGATGTAGGCTCGCGCCGTGTACCTGTCCACTTCACTCAAGTCGACAAGCCCGAATGCCTGCTTGACAATGTAGACCCACCAATCAGAACGAGTAGCCATGATGCCGCTGTCAGCACCGGTACGGGGGTTGCGATGTTCAATGAACAGATTACCTGTTGGCTTGCACACATTTCCATTTGCATTCACCCAAGGTGCAGCAGACGATTGGTCGAACTTGACCTCGTGAAACTTACTAGTCTTCCCATCCCTTATTAATCGTAAGTCCCAGCCAGAAACCTTACCTTGGCTGTACTCAATGTCAGACACAGGATGCGTATTAAGAATGAACTTGCCCCATGCACGCTCAATCTGCTCGCCTATCAATAAGTCTTTGTCGAACGAGCTCATGGCATAGGGCGAAGGTCTGCAACCTTACACTTGTAGCCATCGACATGCTCGACGAATGGCCCGTCCTTCTCTCCCTTGAGCACTCTCCTTGCTCGCTCAAAGAACTCTTCTCTTGTAAGCCATCCAAGAACCCAGAGCCTGTACCAATCATCGTCATTGATGATGGACGTGAAGATGTAGGTGTCGCACCGTTGATGTAAGCTAGTGTCCGCTATGTGACAATCAAAGTATGGGGAAGGCAGCTTGGTTCTACGTTTTGTCTTGACGTCAGCCGTGAGGACATTGCCGTTAGGTGCCCACAGCAAGTCGTAGTCGAGGGTGTCAGCGAGCTTCTGCTTTAGGAGTCTTGACACAGCCTCCTCTGCAATGAATGCCTCCAAGTTCGCATCACCCTCAGTGATACTATTCTTCAGAGCACCCATCTTCATGGCGCGAAATCCAGCCATCCAAACCATTGGGTCTGTTATCTCGATTTCAAGGTAGTTCTTGCTCATGGAATTCTTTCAATGCATGTTTGATTCCTTCCAGTTCCAAGATTACCAACCGTTTGTACTTCCTAACCTCATCCAGTGTCTTGTCCCAGTCTCTGCCGGGAGCTCCCTTGTCATCGTGGAGCTCCTCGTAAAGCTCTGTTGTCAAGCGATGGATTTCTCCGGTCGCAAAAGCGTAGAGCTGACTAAGCTTTTCCTTCGTCATTGATATGTTGTTTGATTATTCTCAGTGCTTCATCTACCTGCTTCTTGTTCTTCGGGATGAAAAGCATGTAGTCGTCCATCCCGTTGTCAGCTAGGTACTTAAGGAACAGCTTCCATCGTAGCGGGAATGTGTGTTGTGATGGAACCCATCCCTTAGTCTCAATGATAAACCTTTCCTTGTGGCTAACGAAGTCAGGGGTGTACTTAATTCCCAACACTACCCTGTTCGTAACGTTGGTCATCACGTCCTTCCCACGTGTTGATTTATGGTACACTCCTGAATAGCGAAACGAGTCCATGAGCTGGAATGTCTCGGACTCGTAACCAAAATCTAACTTCGCTTCTTTCAACTGGTCGTAGCAATACGTCTCCAATGTTGACTTCAGCTTTACCCTGCCTCGACTGAGGTCGCGTCGCTTCCTTCCCTTGTCAGGTCGTGTCAGATTCTTTCTTCGCTGCCTTGCCATACACTAAGTTACGCTACAAGGTTCCCTGTCTCCCGACCATTTTTTCCCCAAGGTTTTCAAAAAGCTTTGGTTCAGGCCCGATAAGTGCGAAACCAGACTGCGTGCTGTTGAACTCAAACATCAATGGCTCAAGGAATGGCGTTGGTTTCCCGCCCGTGTCCACCTCTCTCACCTTCCTGACGTGCATCTCAACACATCGCCGTTGCAATACGTCGGGGTGCTGAATCTTTCGGTGAAGTGTGATGAAGCAGTCCGCTCTGTTCACCCACTTGCCCCCGTGCTCCGTGTCCTCTGCGTAGGGTGCCACCTGCAATCCGTCATCGCCTTTACGCCGCTGGCTTTCGGTTATGCTGTGCGCATTCACCCACACGGCAACGTCCATGTTGTTGCTGAACGTAAGGAACTCCGATGCCGCCTCGTAGTGGTACTCATGTGGCCCAACCCCACGACTAGCACTCATCTCAATCTTGAGGCTGTTGTATGGGTCAACAAACAGGCCGTCAATAGGCTGTTGCCTATGAACCTTCTCACAGAAAAGGATGATGTCGGTATAGCTGTACGTCTTGCTGTTGTCGATGACAACGAAGTGCTCCTCAACCCACTTGCGTGCAGCCTTACGTTCTTGGAACGTGGTGCTGGTTAGTTTCTTGTTCAAGGCAAACGTCATCAGCTTCATCTTCACTGCCGCCGTCCTGTTCTCCGAGCTGTAGATGACCCATCTCCAATCGTGGTTCATTGCGCTCGCGACCATCATCCACAGAGCGAAGGTTGTCTTGCCGATGTTGCTGTGCCCGTTAATCATAACGAACTCCTTCTTGAATACGAAGTGCTGGTCAACGCGCGTATTACCTGTGGTCAAACCAAGCGGGATGTTGCCGTCCACATACTCTTCAATCCAATCGAAGTCAACGTCATCGCTACTGATGAATGACATGTCGCCATCGTTCAGCTTCATCTCCCTGCGGATGCGGTCTTCTGTGTTTAGCACCTCGCTGATTGGAAGCTGCTTCCCCTTTCGGATGCCGTCGTCAATAGCTTTGAGCGCACCTTCTAGGCTGTCGATGTTTCGTTTCTTGATGTCGCGCTCTAGCACCCATCGTGCTACATCCTCCTCAACGATTCCGCTTTGGATGTATCCGCCCATCAGGGTAGCCGCCTTGACTAGGACGTTGTGCTTCTCACCATCGGCGGCCTTCGCAATCATAAGCGATGCGATGTTCACCTTCTGAAAGTCTGTCCATCCGCCCGTGCTCTTCACCTCTTGGTGTTGCGAGCGTTCAGACAGCATACCACCATACTTCTCGTAGTCTTGCTTGATTACGATGTCTGGGTCGTATGATTCAAAGCACGCACGCGATTCGTTTTCGCCGGTGCTATCCAACTCCAAGGCGTACTGCTCATCAAAGTATCTCTTGAGCGAGCGATAGTGGTCTCGGTGTCTCTCCGTGTTGGTGATTTCTACCAGAGCCTTCACTCCCTCCCCGCTTGGGGATTCCCAGCAAGCCATGATGTACTTGTCTCCGGCTAGCGCAGACTTGGCTCGGTTAACGTCGACGTGGTCGAAGTCTAGGATGACAAGACCGGAGTGATACTGAAGTGCCTCGTCGTTCCGCTTGCCCGCCTCAAAGACACCACTGAAACACACAGCGGGGAGCTCTTGCTTGACTGACTTGTCTCCCTCTCTGATGAGCTCAACCTTGGGCCGGCTCTTGCCCTCTTTAATCCTCGTTAGAACCGTATCTAACGATGTTACTACCGCCTCCTGTGTGCGATAGATTGTGGGGTATATCGTTACTCGTTTGTTTTGCATCGCGCAGTTGCTCTATTTGATTTTCATACCACTGCGCTTTCTTCAAGTCTTGCTCCATCGGTTGCCCCGGCTTCTTGCCTGCTCTCATCCGATACTTGAAGCTGTTCATCTCGCAAAACAGAATGTAGCCTTCCGTTCCCCAAATGTCCATCATCATTTGAAACACTTCCTTGCCCCCAGTTTTGTAGTGCTCCGGATGATTTACTGCGTCGTATTCTTTCCTCGAATTTTGTGAGGACTCTTTGGAGGACTTTGATTGTTCTTTGGATTGAGTCAATTTGTTCATGTGGCCCGATTTTATTTTTAGCTTCTTCTCTTAGCTCGTCAGACGAAACGCTGTCCACCTTGTCACCCACAATCTGCGTCGCGATGTTGAACCATCTGCGATAGTCCGCGCTGTATGCATAGTAGGTTTCGTGACTACGAAGGTAGTGATAGATGGTGGTTCTGTCCATCTCGAACAACGCTGAGACGTCGTTGTGATGGAAGAACGGGTTGCACGCATTGGCAAAGGCGGCTCTGCACTCTACGTTCGGTCGCAACCGATTCTTTTCGGGAGTCTTCCCGATGGTGTGGCAGTATTCCAGCCACGTTTCCTGAAAGATGTTCATTATGGTGGGGTAATTAGATTCAAATTTGCTCGTCTTTCCGAGCCGTCAGTCTTTGATAGCCATAGCGAGTCGATGTCCTCCTTCCAACGGCTCGGTTTAATCAACTGACACATCGGCGTAATTAACTTTTTCCTTCCGTAACTCGAACCGAATATGTCTTGACTGGCTATCCCACCTCACCCGACAAGGTAGAGTTTAAATTCCCGTTGGACGTAGATAGGAAGGGAAGTACCCCCGACAGGACTCGAACCTGTGACCGTCTGCTTAGAAGGCAGATGCTCTTTCCATCTGAGCTACGGGGGCAAGATTACCTCACGGGTGTAGGAGACCCGCCGCCAGTGACGGTCATGATGACGAGGTAAAGGGATATGGGGGAAGCCTAGCTGTAAAACAAAGCGAAAACCAGTTGACTTCCCCCTTCCTAGTTGCCTAGGTCAGAACGGCACTTCATTGGTTGCCTGCTTCTCTACCTTGCGTTGCTGTTCCCCGCTTGAGTTGGGGTCATACACAGAGCAGAAAGCTTTCATCCGACGATTGTCTTCCCTGTCTGGCAAGGAGATTACGTCTACGTACACACGTCCCTTTTGGGTTGCGTACTGCTTCATCGTGTCAAGCTCTTCCAAGGTGAAGGAAATGCGTTGAGTCACTCGTGGGGATTCAGTGTATCCCACATACACGTTGCTGTTGTCAGCCATGATGGTGAAAAATTAGAGTGTTGAAATGAAATTCTTGTACCGGTTACGGGATTGTACAACTCCCATGTTGCCCTCTGCATACAACCACATCAAGCGGAGCTCAATGTTGTCTGAATTCATAAGCGAAGCAAGCTCTTTGTACGGCTTGTTGAGTTCTTTGATTGCGTAGTACGCAGTCATGCATCGCTCGTCGAATGTGTCGCCACCAAACTTGCATGGGGCAGCCACGTCCGCACCGAAGTGTGCGCTTGCTTTGCGAATGAGTTCTTGGGTTGTCATTAGATGATTCCTTTAATGAAGAACGTATCAGTCTGGATGTTATTGTCCAAGTACATAGTGATTCGTTCAACTGCTTTGTTAAACTTGGTCTCGCCTGCCTCAAGTGTCTCGTCGCTAGCTTCGAACACACCAATGGCGAACGGGTAGGCTTTCTCTTGAGCGACCCAGTAGAATTTGTCTAGACCGAGCACCGTGCAGTAGATGTAGGCTTGAATGTCGTAGCCGTAATCCCTGACAGCGTACCGGAACTGAGACAAACTTCTCGTTGTCTTGTGGTCACTGATGTATTCCTTGTTCAAGCAATCGAGGAAGCCTCGGACAGGAACACCATTAATCTCTTGATTGAACTCGTGCTGGTAGTCGCCGATGAGGTATTGCTCAAGCACACCACTAACCTTTAGTCTGTCAATCATCTCATGGGCTTTCTTGTAGTCCTCAATCCCGATGAGCTTTACTCCTTTCTCTTCGGCGTCGTCTTCCCACTGCTTGACCCACTCCTTGTACTTGTTGGTCATTCGTGGTGCACGTCCACCAATCTCTGCGCACTTCTTCTCGTCGTCAATCACCATGAATTGCTTCTCGAAGTCTTCAGGTGTAAACAGAAGGCAGTCGTACATACTCCCAAAGGTCAGCGCATCACTCTCCTTGAAGAGCTGTCCTCTCATGTACATCTCCCACAGCTTCATGTCTTGAAGTGCGTACTTGATGGAGCTGTACGAGAGATGCCCCTTGCCTACGGCTTCGGCTAACTTGATACTCAGCATTATCCGTTGACGTATTCGACAAGCTTGTTGTATTGCTCGTCAGTGAACTTGGTCTTACACTGCTTCTCAATCTTACCCCAAGCTTCAGCCCGGTCTTGTGCATTCTTGAGGAAGGTGACTGCCTTTTGGTAGTCATGCTCAGTAGTACTCTGTTGCTTCTTTGCAGGCTCGGTTGACTCTTGCTTTGCAATTGCGTCCTGAACCTCATTGGCTGATGCGATGCTCGTGTCGATGCCGATACCCATCATTGCCAAGGCACGTCCTACTGCTGACGTCTCGCAGTTCTCAATGAAGGATGTCTTGTTGATGTTACTCGAAGACTTCACTTCATGTGCATGACCGGTGGCGATGACACGTTGCTCTGGGTCTGCGATGATGCACTTGCAGATGCATTCCTCTCTGTCGTCTGTTATCGTCACGTCCGTTGAGATAGTCCAATTCTTGTATTGGTCTTCTGTCCGGAAGAACTTGATGCGTTCGTTGACTTCTACGTACTGCTTGCCACGGATGTTCGTGGTCTTGAACTTGTGTTTGTTCATGATATTGAATTAGTTTTCAAGGAATTGTCTTGCTGATTCAAGCATCCTCGCTTGGAGGATTACTAGTGGATGCAACAGAGTTGCTATCAGTATGGCAGGTAGTATCAGCACTACCTTCAAGGCTGTCTTCATAGGCTTTCATTAGGTCTTCGTACTCGTCTAGTAGCACGCTCTGTGTGCGTATCAGGTTGTTGTATGCCTGACGCTCGGCGTGAATCGCGTTGGCGAAGTTCGAGGATTTTTTGGACAATCTCAACAAATCTGCGCACAAAGTTTTAAACATTTTGCTTGCACTCATGATTCCCAGTTGCTTAGTGGGTCAGTGAGCCCAAGGTTTTCGGCATCGTCATGGATGACCATGCACTTCTGAGCTAATTGCTCGGCTGTCATCTTGCCAAGGTCGTACTGCCGACAGGCATCAAGGAACAGCTTACAGATTGTTTCGCTGTCGTGGAGTTGGAAGGTGCGTTGCACGCTTCGGGTGGTGTTCTCTAACTGCATAGGTTGAGGATTAAAATGATACTTAGTGTTACAACGATGCCAAGCCAACCGATATTGCACATGACATCAGAAAATTTCTTGTCAGGCATCGGCGATTCTTTCTAGATTCCACATCATGTGAATCACTTGACTGAAATCCGTGACGCCTATGACCTCGCTGATAGCATCACCTGATTCACTAAAGACCACCATCTCGTTGATTCCGTTGATGGTTGTCACGGACAGGGTCATCGCCCCTACTTGGATTCGAAGCACACCCGAATCATGGTTCTTGTTCTCAAGAAGCTTGAACTCTCTTTTCTTTTCGTCACTCATGGTGTATTGGATTAATTGTTTCTATTCTTAAAACGCCCTCACTCTTCGGTTATTGCTCTGCGTCTGTTAACGGACGTTAATTCGTTGAACTTCCACTCGATGCAATCAAGCACGACTCCTTGTCTCTGAGGTGAGATGGTTAGGTCTCGCGCAAATTGCTCTGTCCACTCCTTGTCCATTATCTCAATGAACTCAAACTGCATTACAGATATGAACCGACCGAACAAGTACTTGCTCTTGATGTCAATCTTTTGCATCTCTTACGATGTCTTTAACGTGCTCATGAATCTCTCGCCAATCAACACTGCTTATGCTATCGTCGATGAAGTCCTTCAGGATTCCTGTATCGCCGAGCCTGTTGTACATATCATCTGTAAGCATCTCGAACGCATCCCTACAATACTCCGGGGTAATGTCAATGAATGATGCCCCATTGGGAGTTTCGTTTTCAATCCACACGTTGGCAATCTCGTCGACGTATCCCCACACATTGATGAGCCATGTCTCTTTGTTCTTGAATGATTCGTAGCTCATGATTCTGATTCGGTTATGGATGTGAATCCGTTTAACTTAGCCCATGCTTGTAGCTTAGGGACAGATATAATATATGCTGACTCGCTGTAGAATGTTGCGATGTGTTCAGCGCATCCGCTTGTCTCTGCGTACACACGAATTTCAATTGCTTTTTCCATTGGTGAATTGTTTTTGAATGATTCGTAGCTCATGGTATTACTTTTCCTTTCAGGTTGTCAAGTATTTTGTGTCATTTACTTGACATTTCATGTCATGAAATCAATGTCACACAGGTCGTAGCCAAGGTCGCGTAGTGCCTGTTTTGTTGCTTTGTGTTTATCTTCGTCG
>Ga0208160_1000898_pt1 | contig 13192 bp, 10 predicted proteins | sample CB_VirMetaG_FD_184536 | JGI IMG/M metagenome (GOLD analysis project Ga0208160, IMG submission 184536) | Freshwater to marine saline gradient viral communities from Chesapeake Bay - CB_1504_1 Viral MetaG (SPAdes) (version 4) | ecosystem: Environmental > Aquatic > Marine > Coastal | place: USA... | reverse complement strand
TTGAGTCATCAAACGTCAGCGCACTGCCAGAGGTAAGCACCTTGGAGCTGTCGAGGTAGGTAACTCCGTTCGCTGTGCCGCCGTCTAATTGCAACCCATCAGCGACCACCGTGCCAGTTACATCAATACCTGTAGAAGTTGTTTGTAACTTCTTAACGTTATCATAGTACAGCTCTATGCTGCCATCAGTATTTGCAACAAGTCCTTTTTCAAAGTTACTTGTGCGAAGAACTAAATCGTCCCCGCCAGTAATGTATAAGATACCAGCAGGCTTAGTATAGTTAATATAACCACTCCCACTACCGCCAGAATAAATCCTTAAGTCATTGTCGTCACCCAAATATATAGCAGTACCATACGGCAGGCTTATATTTTGTCCAGAACCCATTTCTAAACCAGTTGTAGTTAGGTTCGATGTGATTGGGGCTAGTGCTTGAATAGCTGCGCTATCACTAGCAACGGTGTTGACGTCGGCGATATTGCCAGCGACTGTATTGACGCTAGCAATGCTGTCGGCAACCGTTCCAATATCCGCAATACTGTCTGCAACAGACTGTGTATCTGCGATTGTTGGGCCAGCTTCTGGATCGCCAGTAGTAGCGTTAAATGCCAGCACAGTGCCCTTACGGGTAGCCTTGGCAGGCAACTCCATGTTGACATCTGTTGGATCTGTCACAGGGGCTTTTAAGCCTCGGTCAGCCTTCTCATCAACTTGCTGAGTAAAGATAACCAAGCTGTCAAATTCGTCGTTCAGGCTGTTGGCAAACAAGTCACCACCAGTCACAAAGTCTGTTGACCTGGCTACTGCTCGGTCGCCAACGATTGTGATCTGATCTGCCTCAGTAGCTGCTGATACCAGCGTGATACTGCCAGTGCCATCTACGTTGATGGTTACTGTGTAATCGGTAGTAAGTGTGAGTAATGATGTGTTTTTGTAGACCGCGATGTCGGTCTGCTCAAGCACTTCAAAAGCAAAGCTGTACGGGCCAACGCCAGCAGAGCCAGAGTAAACGATGCGTCGTGTTACATCAGAAATTGGATATGTCATTATCTAGCCCCTTGTCCAAATTGTTTCAATTGTTCTGCCCTGTCGCTAATACGTTTCTGGATAGCATCGCTGTATTGGCTATCACCCAGCAGCTTATCTTTAGCCGCAGAGAACGTATCAGTAAAGACCTTCTTGACCGCCTGTTGATAACGGATCAAATCGCCGTTCCCAGCGTCTAGTTCGATAGCTTCAATGACAGTCATCACGCTGTCCTCTAAGCCAAACTCTTCATTGGCGATTCGCAATACTTCATTGTATTCCTCAGTGGTCAATTTGGCAGAAGTGCTGATGCCAGTGCTTGGGTCTTTTGCACTGATTTCCCTAGATGGCATACTGACGTTGGCATTAAGCTGGATCAAGGCTTGGTCAACAGGACGTTGCTTGCCTTCTTTCATACGCCAAGGTGCGTAGGCGTACTCATAAGAGCTTGGCTCACCCCAGATATTCAGCTTGGGTGGCAGACCTTCTGACAACCCTGGAGTCTCTGCTCTGATTTTATTAAAACCATCCATCAGACCTTTTAAACCAGCAGGTAAATTAGGGTCTGCCTGATAGTCCCTCATAACTGGATCAAACTTTTCTTTGATAGAGGTTTTAGCTCCGCTCAAAATTCCAAGTCCTGGAACGGGTATTGATTTACCTGCAATCTCTGTAAAAGTTTTGGCAATCATGTTGATCCTGCCAACAAACTCAGCCTTGCTATTACCAGAGCTTCCTCCAAGAATTTGCGACATATTTTGAACGCCTTGGAAGAATGGTGACTCCATCATGTAAGTCGCAAAGCCAAAAGCAAGTCCACCAAAAGCAGCATTTACTCGGCTGTCATCGCCTTCATACTTTACATAGTCATAGTAATCAGCAGACATTGCCATCAAAGCCCCAATAGGCTCCAATCCTTGATAGCTAATAAACACCTTGCCCTTGTAATTTCCAGTGCCAAAACGGACTGAGCTTGGTATCTTTGATAGTGCTTGACGAACGTCATCGTCAATTGCATCAAAGTTCATCACATAGCTGTATGGCTGCCAGCCCTGTCGGATCATGGCGTCATATTGACCTCTGTCTCCAGGGCCAGAACCAGTCAACTTATCATTGGATGCGGCCTCCGTGAACATCCACAATGCGCCACCACCAAGGCCAACTTTAGCCATTGCTATATCTGACGCTTTGTTTGCTTTTGCCGTTCTATTCAGCGGATTTAAAACAGACCTCAAGTCTTTACTAGCGGCACCAAGGGGCGTTCTTGCAACAACCTCGCCCATGATATTCATTGGCGTGTTAATAAATGGAACCATCGTCCTAAAAGCAAAGCCCATTGGTGTTGATGGATCAACCTGCATCTTTGCAGCAAGACCTTCTGCCTTTTGCGTAAATGTTCCTATTTCAGCCAAGTTCTGCACATAATCTGGAGGCTCTGCCAAAAAGTCAGCAGTAGCTGCCTCCGCTTTTTTTATAGCATCTTGCGTAGATAAGCCAGATTTGATCGCGTCATCAAAAGTTGTTATCTGCAACCGCGTCGCTTCAGCGGCCAACTCTTGCGTGTAGTTAATGCCTTTAAAGAACTCATCAGCCGTGAGAAGGCTCCGACCAGGCAAGGTCGTTACATAGTTCAAAGCCTTTATGCTTGCGCTTAACAAAGAGCCATCTGCTTTGTAATTAAACACATCCATGCGTGACTGTTGACGGGCAATCTTTGCTGGGTCTTTCCAGCCCTTTGGCACGCCAGTCTTCCAAGCATGAGCAGACAATGCCAAGCCATTTCGCCAAGCCGCCCCAGTTGATGCCAACATTGCTGGCACTTCAGAAAACTTATAGACGTCACCAGTACCGACTCCAACTGACTGACGCAATGCGCCAATCCCAGAGGCCATACCTCGTTCTACCATGCGCCAAGGGACAAACACCGTGTTGGATAGTGCGTTCTTGATGTGCGTGGTTGGGCGAGATAGCAAACCGTTCACATAAACCGTGTACAGCTTTTCCCAAGCGTTGCCTTGTGCGGCTTTGCGGATCATTTCTGCCCGCGACATTGGGTCTTTTAAATCAATAAATGCCTGGGCAAACCGAGTGATGTCCGAGTCGCCGCCAACGCTTTGCAATATCTCACCGACATCATTAAGGCCAGCGCGAGGTATCCGCATGACAGCCAATGACTGCGCCACGTTAGTCTGGTAGCCTTTGGCGCTTTGTTGTAATACAGAGTGGAAGTGAATCGTTTGAGCAAACTCAGCCGCCTCCTCTGGCGACGCATCGCCTTTTGCAACTTTGTTTGCCAAGTCATCGAGTTTCTTGGCGCTCTCTGTCATCGCGTTCAGAACTTTGTATGTGTTCTCTGGGTTGACAGCCAGCTTGTTCTTTACCAAATCGTTGATAAACTTGATGCCGATGCCAGATTCTTCAGCCTTCTTTACAACGTCATCAAACGTAATCTTTGCCGTCTTGATGCCAGCCATCTGGTTGATAGCTTCAACGGTAGACTTGACTGATTCCTCTGTCTCCATCAAGGGCAGATTAAACGCAGTCTTTGGCGGCACTTCTGCTGCCGCTTCTACACCAGCACGCTTGTCAATCTGAGCTTGGCGCTCGGTAACAACGGCCTCTGGCGTCATGCCAGCGTCTTTGCTTACTTCAACCTTACCAGCAACAGCGGCTTCCATTGGCGTAGCCGTGCCAGTCAACTCAGTGGCTTTTTGCAAGTCTTGAATGTCAGCGGCGTCTTGAGCTTCTTTGGTCAGCGTCGGGGCTTTGCGAATCTCGACCTCTGCAACCTGCTCTGCGACCTTCTTGCCAAACTTGAGCGCGCCCTTTAAAGCAGAACCTAATCCAGCTACTTGAACGCCTTCTTCAGGGAAGTCTGGCTGTGCTTGTTCGACAGATGGAGCAGTAGACGCCAAGTCAGCACGCTGGTCAATATCAGCGTTGGCTTGGTTTAATTCATCCAGTCGGATGTCAATGGGTTTAATCGCCATTATTTAGCCTTTTGCTCTTCGCTCATTGTAGCCGAACCAGCCCCAGTTGCAATACCAACGCCACTGTTTAGGATTCGAGGGTCTTTAGGATCAAACGTGCCTTTGTTGAACACGGACTTGACTTGTTCTGGCTCAAATGCAATATACACACGATGCTTAACGCCATCTTGAGCGACCCTGCCGCCACCAATATGGGTAATGCCGTCGTATCCCATTTCCATTAAAGTCTCCATCATTGCGCCTGGGGCTTCAGCCGCAGAGTAGCCTTCATCTATAAAAAACTCTTCCATGCCCCTGTAAAACTGCTCGTTTGTACCTGACTCTGGGAAGTAATCCTGACCATCTGGAAACGCCTTTAGCCAGACATTTGGGTCAGCCGCAGCGTCCATATCAATAGGGTTTTTGATTGAAAGGTAAACAGGATAGACGGCTGGGTTTTGTCCCTTGCCCTTCTTTGTGTATGAGCTTGCTACTTCAGCGTTATCTGTGAAGTAAGAGCCTTGCCCAAATAATCCGTGTCGGCTTGAATATGTATCAAAAAAATCAAGCCCCTCATCGCCGCCCTTGTTTGTGCCGTGATACATCAGCAAAGGTTTGTTTTCAGCATCTAAGACTTTGCTGTCGCCAAACCAATTCTGAAACGCGGGTGTATCAATTTTTGGAGATGTTGGTATTTGGACTTTTGCGTCGGGGCCAAACTTTAAAATTAGTCCCTGCTTGTCTAACATATTTTCTACCTGCTTAGACGCCTCATTAACAAGAGCTTTCCCAACAGCTTTGCCGCCCTTTACGCCACCTTTTATAACTTTTGTAGCCACGCTACCTGGGGCAACAACTTCACCAATAAAGCCAGGCACTGAGTCACCCTTCATGCGCTCTGGCAATCCGACGTTCTCATCAATCCATTGGTTGATGTTTTCCGTAGTCGGCACAAAAGTACCAGCTTCCATACCCTTTAAAAAAGCATCAACAGCAGACTCATCACCACCACGGCGACCAATCTCAAACAAGCCACGGCCAATAGACAGCACATCGCCAGCCAGACCAGCCGCGCCAGTGACAACGCCTTTAACCAAGTTGCCAACGTCCATGCCAAACTCAGCAGGCGTTACAGCCTGACTACCCGCTGGCGCTTCCATTGGCAATGCCTCTGGTTCTGCACCAGTCATGTCTGGCATAGGCTCTGGATAGAACAGCGCCTGATAGTCGTCGTTGATGGCTTTTTCAATATCCATGATTACCGTACTTTCATTGCGTCATCGCGGGCTTTGTTTAAAGCTGCCGCTTCATCAGCAGTCAAGCCTTTGATCTTACTGAAATCAATGCTTTCAATTGGCAGATTAGGCATGGTTAGTTTTTTACCTTTTAAAACCTTTGTAATCTGCGTTCTAGCTTTATCAATAGCCTTTGCTTTTTTGTCTTCTTTTTTTGACTTGTTGTAACGCTCAATAGCCTTTTCAGCGGCATCTGTTGGGGTCACAAACACGCCAACACCATTGGCGTCAACGGTAGTCTTGTTTAGCTCTTCCGTGTACAGCTCAAGCAAGTCCTTTTTCTTTGCCTTTTGATCTTCAGTCACAAAGGCGTTTTCTTGGATGCCTGCCTCTAGGTTAATCATCTTGACGGCTTGGCTACCCTGAGTGCTAGTCAACGATGTACCAAGCGTCTTGTACTCAGCCCTGCTTAAACGGTCTTTGTACATAGCCAAGTTGCCAAGGCTACTCAAAACGCCACGCGAAATCTGGTCATTCAACTGCAAGTAAAGACCAACATCGCCCTTACCCTCTTCGCCGTTGAGGTGCTTGTCTGCCTGCTCAAACGTCATTTCATCCATGCCAACCAATTCATTAACAATCTGGCGCTGGCGCTTTGCTGGTGTGTCTGGTCGCAGTAGCTCAATCTTAAGCGTATTGGCTTTTGCTTTGTTTTCAGCCTTAAGTTCTTTTTCGTTGATGTTCCGCAAAGACTCTTCGTCTGCAAATCCCTTGATGATGCTCGTACGAATCTTGTCTTTGCTTGCCTGATCCAAGCCGTTATACACGGGCGTCAAGTCCCCGTAGTCACCTTTCCGCATTCTCTTTAAGGCTTCAATCGAATTAGGCGCAAAGTTGCGGTCTTGCATTAAGCCAGACAAAGCGCCGACCTTTGCCTCGTTTTTTATTTTATATGCTGCTTTTACAATGTCACTGCCACTGCCGTCTGTGAATAATCTAGTAGCGCCAAGAAACGGCTTAACTTCAAGGTCAAGAAGCGCCTCTATGTTTATGCGCTTGCCGTTGCTGTCAACAGCGGATGCGTTCTGTCTTATAACGCTTTCAAGTCGAGCTGGCAGGTTTTCTAATGCAACCGAGTATTCGGCTTTGTACATTGACTCGATTTCTTTTTGCTTTAAATCAAGAATCTTGTTGTACGTTGTTTTTGCAAGCGTTGCGGCGGCGGCTCGATGCTGAATAGAAACTTCTGGACTGATGGCGTTCATCATTGCTGACTGACCGTCCATCAAGTCTTTAATTAACTGAGTCGCGCTATTAACATCAATTTCGTTGTTAATAAATTTTTGCTCAATTCCTCTAAGCTCTTGACTTGCTTTTAGCTGCAAGTCGGCAGACAATTGGCTTGCGGCATACGCTTGGTATGTCTCTTGGAAGGTCGAGCCAGCGCCCTCAACCTTCAACGCTGATGGGTCTGCCATTGCCTGTTGGACTTGCTCATCAGTCAACGGGTTTTCAACAGCATATTTCTTAGCTTGCTTCTTGGCTTCAGTCTCAGCCTGGCTCTGGAAGTAAGAAGTCATGCGGTCTAAGCTACGGTTCAAGACTTCAAAGCCCTGCACCTGCGCCTGTTGCGCCGCAGTAGATATTTTAGGCAAGTCAGCGTACTGAACGCCTAAGTTTTGGTAGCGTGGTAGTGTTGCCATTAGAAAGGCCCTGACGTTGCATAGCCGCCAACATTTGATGTTTTAGGCGTCATTGTTTGACCATACTTAGCGCCAGCCAACAGCAAGTTGCCTCCAGCAGAAAGCAAGCCTGTGGTCATCGTTGTGCTTGCGGCAGACTGTAAGCTCTGTGATTGAGCCAAGCCACCATAGATAGCCATCTGTGCGTTGTCTTGTGCAATGCCGTATTCTTCGCCAGCCTTCATCGCATCAACTTGCTGAATGGTCATTGGGCTACCAGTAAACGGGTCAATACCGCCAGAGGCGGCTCTTGCTCGGACTGCACCAGCCAACATCTGCTGACGCTCTAACACTTGAACTGCCTGTCGGCTGTACTGCAAAGCATTTTGGCGACCTTGTAACTCAGCTTGTTGGGCTTGAATCCTGTACTGCTGTGCTTGTGCAGATGCCTGAGATAGCGTGGAAACGGCGCTGACAACAGAGCCGATTACCTGCAATGTTGCTGCGTTCTGTGCCGCAAATGCTGCTATTGCTGCCATTATGTTCCCCCGTAGACTGACATCTTGAACTCAAGTCCAAGCAAAGTCAGCTTCAATGGTAAGTTTTGGCTTACCGTAATTTGTGCATCTTGAGTGTAACCAAGCAAGCCGTTGATTACCTTAGTGCCAGTAAACTCAATAGTTGATTGATCTAACGTTCCAGGCGTATCTAGCGTGCGAATCGGAACCAGCACATCATTGATAATCAAATGCTGAGTCTCATACAATAAAGCATTGACTTCCAAGATACGCTTCTTAAAGCCTGTGCGCACACCGACAGACATCCGCGGTTCAAACGGCAACGTCTTGATAACCACGTTAAACGCCAAGCCAACCTCGTAGCTAGTCGTGCTAGGGCGGTCAAATGTTACCGCACCGCTAGTCACTGTCTCATTAGCCAGCACGTTGCCATCAGTAATCACGTTTACCGATGCGCCCTCATGCGGCAGGCTACTTGCACCCGCTGCCGCGCCACCTTGGAACGAACAGTCTGTCAGGCTTGATGTGTCAAAGACCTCGATAAAATAACCATCAACGCTGTCAAACGTGCGCTTAGTGACTGAATAGATGTCTTCAATATCAACACCAACGTCTTTGATCTGTCCGTTCGTAACGATGCGACTTGGAGCCACAACGTTTTGCTGACGCAGAATCGAGTAAACAGACATTGTTCCGTCACCGTTTAGCATCAACAGCGAGTCAGACTCTTCTGTACTGCTTGCCTTACGCAACGCCAACTCAATCGGGTTGTTGATTAAATGGCTAGACAGCAAGCTGATACTGGTGCTGATGTAGGACAAGGTTGTGTCGTTGTACTGGAACTCATTGAGTGCCTTGCCTTGGCGCTGAATGTATAGCGTGCCAGACTGCAATTGCTGGACTCGGATACCCTCACGCGAACCATTACGGCTCACAGCCTTTACAAAGAAGTTAGACGGCGTGATTGGCTCCAGACCTTGTTGGGGCACATAGAACTCACCACCCGTTGTGAACACTTGCAAGTCCCGACCACTAATCATGTCGGTGATGATGTTCAGGCTGTTGGTGTCTAGTGTTGCTTCAACCGCATCGTCGTCGTAAGTTTGGTCAGGCTTGAAGTCAAAGAACAGGCCAACCTTGCTGCCCCACATCGTTGACGGACGCGACTTAGAGCCACCGAAAAATAAGCGGCCCTCATGGAACGTGCAAGTGCGAGGCCATCCTCTTGATACACTCCAGACGCTTTCGTAGCCCGACTCATATTCCCAATTCCCGCTTGATATGGCGTCTGTACTGAACAGTGGAATCTCAGTCACAACCTCTAGTTTGGTAGTACTGATGTAAGACACCACACGGCATCGACCCTGTGGAGACACATTGATGTACTGGTCAACATAAGCCGCGCTAAAGATAGCAGAGCTTGCAGTGAGCGTGATACTGCCGCTAACCTCTGATGGTGTGATGCTTGCCGCAGGATTGCTTATTGATAGCGTAAAGGCGTATGTTGGGATACTGTCAAACGCCAGGTCGCTAACAGCCCATGAAGCATCTGTTGCGCCACGGACAATCTTGACGGGGTTGATGTCTTTGTGCGTGATAATCAAAGTGTCAGCACTCTGAGTCCAGCACATCGTGGACAGGATGCTACTTGTCACAGCAGACACAGCCAGATAGTCGTCGCCAGTACCGTTGATGTCTGTAATCAGCGTACGGTTCTTAAAGATGTACATCCGCTGGTTAGTGAACACTAACATATAGTGGTCATCAACGCTGAACTCAAAAGCGATGCACCGCGTGCCGTCTTGTGGGTTAGCCGCGCTAGGAAGCTCGTAGAGGTACTTCATGCCGCCTCTGCGACGTACACCACCCTGCGGTTGCACCAAGACGTTCTCAAGCCGTTCTGCGCCGTTCTGATACTGATTCAGATCGACACGCGCCCGCAACAGCGGATCAATCTCGCCGCTGGCAAAGTTCGTCTGGATTTGGACGATGCGGGTCATTAGTACCTCACATCAATCAGACTGAAATCTTCAAAGGCTTGTGTCGGGTTGCCCTGACCATCAATGCCTGCTGCGGTACGGAAGTAGCCACCACGATTGTTCTCGCTTGGTGAGCCGACGGCAACAGACTGCCAGTATTGCGTCTTGGCAACTTGGTCAGTAATAGGCTCGGCCAGATGCCAAGCCATCATGTATTTGAGTAGCTGGATGAAGTAAGCTGGCATTGCCGCCTCATCAACCAGATATTGATAATCTGCAACAACAGTCTCGTAGTTGGTAACGATCTTGTCGCCCATAATCTCCCAGTCCTTGACTGTGGGAGCGCCTACGCTTGTGCTGTTGTAAACACGGTAAATAGACCCTAGCCTATCAGATGGCAGGGCATACTCGTACAGATATTCGTTTACGGGAGTGTTAATTGTTCTTGCCAATTGAGCCGTCTTGAAGCTGAAGCCCCAGTGATAGCCCTGCAAGGTGGCTTTTTTAATGCCTGGATAGAGTCGGTCGCAAAGGTTCGCAGCGTCTGTACCCTCAGTAAAAGAACTGATTGGTCGTGCCCCCAGTAATAGCAGGGAGTCTGAGCAGACTGTTAGTGCTGTGTCGCCAATGGCCATGTTGTCCTCACATCCAAAAATGGGGAGTCCCGCACACGCGAGACCCCCCGTTACTAGCTACCGATTACTCGGTGCAAGAAACTTCAACGATACCAGCAGCATCAATGCCGACAGAGCCAGCAGAGTACATACAGTTGACCAACCATGAGGTCTTCTGTGGCACATAGTTGATTTCAGTCTTGGGGCCAAGGCTCTCAGCCAAGCCAACAGCAGACTTGTGGAAAGCGTAGTTGGTACGCACACCAGAAGCCAATGGCAAGCCACCCTCGCTCAAGTCACCCATAGTGATGAACTTGAAGCCCATGAACGTGTCAACTTGACCCTGAACCAGAGCCTTGACGTTGCCGTAGTCGCTAGAAGTGACCTTGGTTTCAGCCAACAAGCCAGCCAGGTTGTTTGCGTGGATCACAAAGAAACGGTCAGATGAGGGCACGTTGCCAGCATCCAACAGACGCTTTGCTTCCAACAGCTTGTCCAAGTTCAGGTTGGTGTCAGCACCGCCAACGCTAGTAGCAACGGTCAGGCTGGTAGAAGCGGCGTCCAATGCGGTCAGAACCAACTGGTCTGAGCGACGGCCAATTGACTTACCAACGATCTGAACCAACTCAGCACGCTCGTCAAAGTTGACCTTAGACTGGCCAAAGATGTCGGTGTACTCAGCAGCAACCCAGTCGCTCATTGTGGCGGTAGCCTGGGCGTAGGTGATGCCCAAGGCAGTCACATCGCTAGACAGTGAACCACGGGCAACAGCAGCGCCAGCAGAAATCTTGGGGAACTTGTAGGTTGAGCCTTCAACGCCAGTACGCAGACGGACTGCGTTACGCAACATTGCATCAGCTTGATACGCTTGTTTAACTTCAGCGTCGAAGAGCGTGATAAACGCGGTAGAAATACCAGTAGCCATGATGATTACTCCAGAAAATTAAGGTTTTAACGCCTCGGTTATCTGTCACCATTGACAGGCCTCAGCTTCTTGGTTTCAGCCAAGCAACTGGGTGGTTCACCACCATAGCAGGCCCTTACGGGTTATCCACAGCCGTATTGTATCTCATAGTTTTTTATTTGTGTCAACTATTTTTTTAGGCATAGTTCCCCCAAGGGTGGATAGCTCGGTATCCTTCCCTACCCAGAGGGTCACTTGATTGACCCCCCTAGTAAACCCATAAGGCAACGATTCATCCAACAGAGCGCTTGTCCCACCGCTTTCACTCTGTCTACCCTAGTCCCTCGTTGACAGGCTAGTGGGGTTATCTTGCGGGTGTAGCAAGCCCCGTGTTTCTTGGGTTCAGTCCATACAAACCATAGCTAACGCGCCCTGACGGTCGTCGCAGAAACAAAAAAGCCGCTTAACTAAGTACCTTGGTCGAACCTCTTTCCAAAGACTTCCACCCTCTTTGGGAAAAGCAAGATACTTAACTAAACGGCTGTGTTGTGTTCGACTACAACAGGATCAAGTATAGCCAAAAAAAACCCCCTGTCAAGCAGGGGGCAACCTTGGAGAAAATTTGTATCAAATTAAATACAAGAATCTCATACAGGTCAATCAGGGAAAGCCTGGGCAAATAGCTTTTCAACCTTGGTTCGGTATGCTGGGTTGGTCTTGTACTCTGGATTCCCCACCATAGCCATTAGTTCCTCTTTGCTGGGCATATCGGCACTTGGGGCAGAAGCCACAGGTACACGCCCCTCATAGGTAGAGCGTAGCTTCATCATGGCTTTGATGCCATTGGCAGTGCCGCCCCAGACCTTGAACTCTTCAAAGTCTTCTTTACCCCAGATGCCCTTTTGAACCAAGCCTTTAGCCCAGGTGGACATATTGGAGATAATGGCGTCAGCATTAGGGCCAAGAGCTTCACGCTCACGCTTCATGCTGATTTCCACTTCTTGAGCCTGTCCTGCGCTCATGCCTGCAATCTCACTGGCTAACTCAGAGAAAGCCTGCTGAGACAAGCCGTACTTAGCCGCCCAGCCCATATAAGTCTGGACAACAGGGTCTTCAGCAGATATATTCTCAATGCCATCCAAGCTGTAATTTCCATCAGCAGGAGGCTTATGTTTGCCTGCTCGGAATTGCTTTTCTAGTTCGGCATAAGACTTGCTGATACCCTCTAAATCGGGTTCATTAGCCTCTTTGTTCCAGAATTTCTCAGGCCAGAAGTCTGGACGCTCTAATGGCGAATCATCCTCTGCTGCTGGATCTGGTTGCTTGTGGTCGATGCTTTGCGCTTGGCTCTCGGTTGTCTGCTCTTCTTCAATCGAAACTGAATCTAGCAGGCCAGAGTTATCATTTGCCTCATCGGTCATTGGTTTTTGCCTTTCGGATACGGGCCTCAATATCGCGGATTACAGCGTTCTGTCCTTCCCTCCATTGCCCATAGGAGGCTTCCGCGCCTGGTTGCCAGCATGGTTGCTCAAGGTAGAACCTACGCATCCACGCCAGCACCTTCTCACCATCCTCAGTCCCGAACGTGCGGGCCATCAGGATGTTCATATCAATCTGCTTTTGATCTTGCTCTACTGGGGCTGGGTTGCCCTCTAAGTCGTCCCATCCACTCATTTTGGAACCTCATAGACTTCATCTTTGCCAGCAAACGGAGACTTGTTGGCTTGTATCCTAGACACAGCATGGTCAACTGCCTTGTTGATAATTGACTCAGGCATCTTTTCATAGAACGTCTTTGACTTTACGTCCGACTTCAGCAAGTAGTTCAACTCGCTTTTTGTAAGCGTTGGGACAATTAAAGGGATCAATGTCTCTTTGCCATCAATACCCACGCCCATAGAGATTTCTGTCGAGATTTCCCCGTCTGGGCGCTTTAGTTCACCAAAGAACCCAGCACCCTTTGCTTGCCCGTCTGGTCTTTTACCGTAGTCCATTACATACCCTCTGGCATTGGAGCGCCTTCAGGAGCCGCCTGTTGCGCTTGTTGAGCTTGAGCCGCCATCTGCATTGCTTGCTGGGCCATCTGCTCACGCTCTTGTGGGCTGTTACGCACCACAGCAGGCACACCCAGCTTGTCAGCAATGTAATCCACGGCAGCGCCTACCTTAATAGACATCTGACCCTCTGGCCCCATAGACTGAGCAATCTGCATAAATTGCATGATGTTGTTGATCTCATCCATGTTCTGAGCCATCGCCAGTGGG